>Ga0187783_10000874_pt1 | contig 22144 bp, 18 predicted proteins | sample 1015_SJ02_MP02_2_FD_132471 | JGI IMG/M metagenome (GOLD analysis project Ga0187783, IMG submission 132471) | Tropical peat soil microbial communities from peatlands in Department of Meta, Colombia - 1015_SJ02_MP02_20_MG | ecosystem: Environmental > Terrestrial > Soil > Wetlands > Peat | place...
ACAGCGACCAGCACCACAGCAATGAAGGCGGTCAGGCGATCGTGAGTCACGAGTTATGGCGGGGCGCATCTATAGACATCGAATTGCTGTCCCAAGGTTTTCAATTGGTGAATCGCTTCGAAACTCGGATTCTGCGCCAATGCCAGCGTGAACGGTTGAGGAACATTCATGCGTTCTGAATAAATCACAGTTATGGTTTTCCCTTGTTCTGTGGCCCGTTTGACCAGCTTCGCCACGACGAGTCCGAAGAATTCCCATTGAAACGGCCGGTACATGAAAAATACGTCGTCCGTTGTCGTGTCGCTGTACTTCGCTACGTCGTCGTTGATAATCTCGATGGGAACATCGCGACAAGCGCTTCGGCGGCACTTCCGAATGTTCTCCCGGGCAATGGCGCAGAACTCGGATGCCAGCTCAACCCCGGTTACCTTCGCAAACCCGTATTCGGCGGCCAGAATGCACGCGCGGCCCAAACCGCAGCCCAAATCCGCGAAACGAAGGTTCTTCGAAAGCGCCAACTCCCGCAGTAGCCTCTGGAACGCCCACGCATTCACTGGACCGTAGCGATTGGCCTGTTGGAATTTTGACGTGTCCACCGAAGTTTCCGAAAGCGAAATGTATCCACTCGTCCTGACTCCGTACAGCAGATCGAAGCACTTCAGATAGTGGTCCTCGAGCACTGAAATGCAAGCGGAGGCCGTTTGCCTGACGCCCGAAGCCTTCATGATTTTCGAAAGCCGTTGCAAAGAAGGCTGGAATTTCGTGCCCGTTAGCGAATCCATCTTTCACATCCGCTGCTTCGACACAACATCTGCCGGTGCTTACGCTGGTTTGACGACATCGTTTCCGATCGCGGCAACTCGCCTCGCCAATGATCTAGCCGCCTGATGTGATAGTGCGGTGTACAGCGGCAAAAGTATGAAGTTTTCCGCTGCCCAAATTGCGTTTGGGAAGCGCGTGCGTTCGGAGTCGAGCGGCAAAAGGCTTTCGTACTCAACCTCGAGGTAGATCCCGCGCTTCAATGCCTCGACGAGGATCTCCGCGCGCTTCCTCCCTGGAAGAGCGACGGGTAACCTCAACAGGCCGGAGTAGTCACAATTCGGCGGCAGAAACGTCCGCCACGACGTATTCTGCAACGCTTCTAGGTAGATCTCAACCGTCCGGGCGATGTGCCGGCGGATCGAACCGATCCGGCGCAACATTCTCAGCACCAGTTCAGCCTGATATGGATGGATTTCGTCGCGATAATAAGGGCTTGCGGCTGAGTATTCGCGAGCGGCCGCAATTTCTGCTTCCGGCTCGCACGTTTCCGGACCCACCTCCGGTCGAACTCGATGATTTTGTTTCTTGTACCTACCGAGAAGAAGCGGAACCGTTACGTTCCCGTAGATCGAGGGAACCGTTGCCACATTGTAGAGCCAAGCCGCCAGTGCGCCACGGACCGGAAGGGGTCGGTTGCATTCCGCGAACCGCACCGATTCCAACTTTTCGGATTCGAACAGCCCCTCATTATTCACTAGGATCGCTGCGCCCTGGACCGCGGGAATACGCTTTCCGCGCTGAAAGCTGAAAATACCGAAGTCTCCAAACGTACCGAGTGGCTGGCCATTGGAGTACCCGCCGAATGCTGCGACTGAGTCCTCGATGACGACGCAATCGCGGCTTCGTGCCAGCCGACAGACCGTTTCGATGTCTGTTGGTACGCCGTACAGATGTGTGGCGAGCAGGATCCGCCCTGGCTTCGCGGCTTCGGCATATTCGACTGATGTCGCATTCACCGAGCCTTTGGCCACATCAACGTAGACAATTCGCTTGCCTGCCGCTTGCGCCGCCGTCTTCACAACACCACAGGTATAGGCAGGCATGACGACTTCCTGCTGAGGGAGAAGCGTTAGGATCTGCGCGATCGCGCACTGGCCCGACGACGAGAAGATAATCCGTCGATTTGTTAGCTTTTCGAAGGCTGTGCGCAATTCCGCTAGCGCGTCGTGTCGAATCCATGACAATGCCGCCAGCAGATCCCAGGTCCGCGTTTCTAACCTGTTTAGTGGTACGGTTCTGCCTCGCCGCCAGATCCCAGTCGGAACCGAAGAAAGTGCGTCGGCATACGCGATGTCCATAGTATTCAACACCCCAGATAGCAGAAGTATACTGCCGCGCGCTTCACGGTCGGTGGTCAACACAAGGCCCAAAGAGGACCTTCTGCTTTCCTCCGCAATTTCACTCGCGCAGGCTGGCCGAGCAGCCCATCCTTCCTTGACGTTTCCCGAAGCTGCCTCAGCGTCCCTCTGTTCTTCCGTGAGGCGGCGGTCGCTCAAGGCAAAGGGCTACTTATTGTTGATACGGGTCCCGGCAAGGGCAGGACGCAGTGTACCTCGGCACGACTTTCCCCTCCGTTGGGGCAAGCCTGAGGGTGCAGCTCATCAAAGGCTTATCGCGCTACGGCGAGCTGGACGCCGCCAAGATGTTTGGCAAGGGATACGTTCGAGCTTTGTCCCTCAAACCCAATTCCTACTTAGAGTAACCTTGGCGACTCGAATTCCTTATCGCGGGGAACCCGTCCCGAAGATGTCGGGATGCACCGTATGCGCCTTCGCGTTTCGCTCGGCCACACGGAGGTCGACAACGACGGGCACCCGTACGGGCGGCAGGCACGCCGAATCGTTACAGGCCTGGTAGCGAAGGGTCATGGGAATCGATGCCGCGCCAAGTGCTGCTTCCTCGAGAGCTGCGAATTTCAGCCGCAGTGTGACGCTTCCGGTGTAAACATCGAGCGGCTTGTCCGGCGAGAAGGGAAATCTCTCGAGCTGCCCTGGTGGATAGGACGTATCCACGAGGCGAAAGCCCTTCGGGAGTTCGGGAGTGATCGAGGTTGGAATCAGATAGGGATCGGTAGGCTTGTGCGAGTTCATGTGATAGCCGCGCGCAATGTCGATCACGACGGCCGCGTCGAATTCCTTTCCGCGCGGGACGGGCTCAAGCGAGACGTAGGCGTGCGGTTTGACAACTGAGGTGGCGGGCTGAATCTGCGCGCCTGCTCCGGCAGCAAACATGAGCGCGAAAACCCCTGCGGCCAAACGATGGCGTTTACGCACCCGGTCGAGCACCGTGCCCCTTCCCTGCCGAAACTGACCGCTTCACCCGGGCGAAGCTCAGGATCCGACGAGCGACTCGATTTCGGTCCAATCCTCCGGGCCGACCACTCCAAGGAATTTCTTGGCGATTTTTCCGTCCCGCGTGATGACGATGCTGGTCGGAAGTGCGATCACACCGCCGAACTTGTCCGCGATCTCGTCATTCCCGATGAGGATCGGATAATTCAAGAGCGTCGGATGACCGTTCACGTCGAATGTGGTCCTCTCGACAAACGGCTGTACGATCTTGGCGCCTTCGTCGTCCGTGGCGATGCCAAGCACCGTAAAGCCCTTTTTCGCGTACTTCTGCTGGAAATCGATCAGCTCAGGCATTTCCGCGCGGCAAGCATCGCACCACGTGGCCCAGAAATTTACGAGCACGACTTTGCCCTTGAAGCTTGCCAAGGAGACGCTATTGCCTTCGAGATCCTTGAAGGTCACCGAGGGTTCGGGCTTGAGCGAGGCAAGCCGGCCGCTCGCCTGGCTTGTGCCGCCCCGGCAAGAGGCGAGAACGCCGCCGGCCGCAGCCAGGGCCAGCAACAAACCGAATGCTGCACACTTTCGTTTCATCCGCAAACCCTTTCTCGTCGCGCCAAGCGGCGCCGTCACTTTACGAAACGACTCAGAAATGTCAGTTTACCCGAAAGCCAGGTCAAGCGGTTAAAGAACACGAGACCGCCGACGGCGAGGAGCAATACTCCGCTAAACACTTCTACGGCATGCAGGTGGCGGCGGAAGCGCTGGTAGAACCTGAGGAAACCGCCGATCCCTACGGCGGTTGCGAGGAACGGCACGGCAAGGCCCGCTGAGTAGCAGATGAGCAGGAGGAGAGCTCGCCCTAGCGTGTCTTCGGTGGCCGCCAGGGCCAGGATGGCGGTGAGGATCGGGCCGATGCACGGCGTCCAGCCAAAGGCGAACGCGAAGCCGAGAAGAAAGCCGCTGAATAGCCCGGGCTTGCCACCCATTTTTCGAAAGTGCACATCCCGATTCAGCCAGCGCGTCAGAACGGGGCCAAGCAGAAAAATCAAGGCCAGGGAATAGAATTGAGCGGGCTTGAGACGCCAGGCAGAATCCTCCGGCCGAAGATTGAGCACGACTCCCGCGACCCCGAGCAGCACCCCCACGATAATTCCCGCGCGAAAGGAAATCTTTCCGAGCCAGCCGACCAGGTGCAGGCCGAAGAGAAGAATCAAGGCGCCGGCGAGAGGGGTCAGCAGGGTGCGGTTTTCGCTTAAGAATGTTCCGACCGCGCTGGCCGATGCGCCAAAGGCTACGAAAACCAGCGAGAAGCCGACGCAGAAAGCGAGGGCCGAGCTGAGCAGGCCCACGCGAGGTGTATGGCCCTCCTTGAGCTGCTCAACGCCGATGCCGGATAGCATGGAGACGTATCCCGGCACGAGCGGCAAGACACAGGGCGAAAGGAAGGAAACCAGCCCCGCGAGGAACGCCGCGAATACGGATACTCCCACCGATTTCTCCTACGCTTTCTCCGCCCCGCTTGGATTGACCGCCGAGGGCTTCGCGCCCGCCGCTCCGTCCTGCCCGTGAAGGGGCCTGCCCCGGGTGAAACACCTTGGCCCAGCGGGTCAAGAATCTCTCGCGCGTAAATGATAGGACAAACGCGAGTTGTTGTCTCCCTGAGGAATATGTGGTGGCGAGCTGTCTGGAAAGTCGCCCGCCGCTCCGAGGCCCCTTAGCCGGCGGGCAGACAGGGAAGTCGCGGGCGGCGGCTGTGCCATTCGGTTGCGCTTTCATATGCGGCAGCAATCGAGAGCAGGCGCGGCTCGCTCCAGCGGGGGCCAATCAGCTGCATCCCGACGGGCAAGCCCTCGCGCGTAAACCCGCAGGGAATCGAAATCGCCGGGTGGCCGGTGAAATTGGCAGGGCGATTCAGGCGCACGAGCGCGGAGCGAACCGTTTCCGGCGCTCCACCCAGGTTAATTTCCCGTTGCCCGATGCGCGGAGCGGCGGCGGGCGTGGCGGGAGCGATGATCGCCTCCACGCGCTCAAATGCCACTTCGAATTCCCGTCCCGCCTCACTCCTTCTGGCAAGCCCTGCTAAATAATCGATCGCCAGCACTTTCGCGCCCGCTTCGAGTCGGTGGCGCACGTCTTCGCCGTAATCGCCGGCGCGATCCGGAAAGTAATGTTGTGAGATGTGGTAATTCGTTGCCTCCGCGAGCGCGATGTCGTTGGTCGAGGGGAGAAGTGCGGCGGCGAGCCGCGGCATCGGAATGGTTTCGAGGCGCGCGCCAAGCGAACCGAATACCCGAGCGGCGCGTTCGACCAGTTCGCCGACCTCCGGGTCAATCCGATCAAAGAAGTAGTGCCCGGGCCAGCCGAGCCCGACGCCCTTCAGGCCAAGGCCGTCTAACTTGCGGTAATCCGGTATCCCGGCTGCCGGGTAGTCGGTCGCGATTGCTTCGAGCATGATCGAGGCATCGGCGACGCTTCGCGCGATGGGGCCGGCATGGTCGAGGGTTCGAGAGAGAGGCACCACACCGGCCATGCTCACCCCTCCAAAGGTGGGCTTGAGTCCGACCACGCCGCACAGTGCCGACGGGATGCGGATCGAGCCTCCCGTATCCGTGCCGACGGAAGCAAAACACATTCCACTTGCGACAGCTGCCGCCGATCCTCCGCTCGAGCCGCCGGGAATCCGTTCGCGGTTCCAGGGATTTCGGACCGGCCCGAAATGCGGGTTGTCGCTCGTGACTCCGTAGGCGAACTCGTGCAGGTTCGTCTTGCCGACCAGGATCGCGCCGGCCTCGGCTCCTCGCTTGGCGACTTCACTGTCCGCACGCGGAACGAAGCCCGCGAGAATCTTCGATCCTGCCGTTGTCGGAATGGCGCGCGTCCAGATGTTGTCCTTAAGAGAAATGGGAATCCCGTGCAGCGGCCCTCTCCACCGGCCGCGAGCGATTTCCCGCTCGGCCGCACGCGCGCTGCGCCGGGCATGATCGGCGGTGACGGTAATGAACGAGTTCAGTCCCGGATTGAGGCGTTCGATCCGGTCGAGGGCCGCCTCGGCGAGCTCCACGGGCGAAATCTTCTTCTGCCGCAGCAGCTTCGCCGCTTCCCGGATGGACAAGTCGCACAAATCCTCTTGCGGCACAGTCGGCGCGGCCCGGCCCGAGGCGGGCATCAGAAGATCTTCTCCGGTCTTCGCAGTGTTCCAACCGAACCCACGTTGGCCAGGCGGAAGGTGACCAGATACTGGTTCTCGTTGCGGATGGTTCCGAAGGAAAACTTCCGGTATTCGAAACCCAGACCACAACAGGAGTTGTTGTAACTGAGCTGCGCGACCTGGTCTTGGAATTCGTTTTGCGTGAAATCGTAGCTCGCGCCGAAGGTCAAGTTCAGTCCCGGACGGGTCAAATCGCCGTAGCCCACCAAGGCGCGCACTTGGTTCGAGCGCTGCTGGAAATTGGGCGGAGGCGGAGAGGGATTGAGCGGCAGGTTGAGAGTGGAAAAATGGGCCAGGGTGAGAAAGGACTCCTTGTAGGGCCTGAGCTTCAACAGGGTGCCTAAGGCCGTGGTGCGGTTCCGCTGCGGGTCGTAGTTGACGATGAATTCGGTGTCCCATCTTCCGCCGGGTGAGACGGTGACGTCGCTCACGATCGGCGAGAACCGCCGCGGCTCATCGGCAAAGGCAAACGGTGTGAGTTCGACAAGCGTCTCAAAAACATTTCGCTGTCCGGGAACAAGCGCGCCGCCAAAGGTCGGATCGAAGAAATACTTCTGCACCAGCCGCCAGGTCACGAGTTCCTGCGTCTCGCCGTTCCCCTTGCGGCGATAGAGACGCTGCGTCACTCCGTACTCGACTTCGTTCGTGTCCGTAAGCGTGTCGTCTTCGTCAAATAGGATGACCCGGGAAAAGTCGGTGACTCCGTTCACGTAGCTGTACACGATATCGGGCTCGATGGCGTGCTCCCATTTCGTGTCGCCCTCGTGCCAGACGCGCTCGAGCGTGGGCGGCCGGACGTCGAGGGAAAACTCCTCGGTGGTGCGGAAGAACCCTTGATCGAGGAACTGTCCGTTCTCCATCTGCCCGCCGTAGTAGGTCGAGCGGAACGTGAAGCGCGGGGTCAGAGTTAGCCAGGGTCCCAAATGAAGCGGCGCGGTAACCGTGGGCGCGAATTCCGTGCGGTCAAGGAACGTGGGCGTCGAAAACGGTGGCAGGGTTTGTCCGCGATGCACCGCGTCCTGGAAGGCGTCAAATGAAAAATAGATGGGCAGCTCAGGATTCGGAAACAACTCCTGGTCGACCGAATCCACACGAGCCTCGGGCGCCGCTCGAAGGGTAATCGAGGTTTGCGGACTGGCCGTCAGAAAGTTCTCGTAGCTCAGAGCCGCGAAATTCACGCTTAATCCGTGGAAGCTATTGCTCAGGAACGCCGTGTTGCGCACCTCCGAGTTCACCGCCTGCGTGTAGGTTTCCCCCCAGGCGAGGCGAAAGGTGAGGGAGGTGAGCTGGTCGAGGTCAGCCACGGCCCGCCAGTTATCCGGCAGCAGCGCCGTAAAAAGAAGCCGCGCTTCGTGGCCTCCCTGTGGGATAGGCGGGCCCGTAGGCTGTTCAAGACCGCGATCCATCACGCCGTAATAGCTGGCTTCAAACAAGGCGTTCTCCCACGGCTTCAGGCGAAGCTCTCCGCGCTGGCCCCACCCTCGCCGGCTGTAGTAGGTGCCGCTCAGGGTGGCATCGGACCAGTCGGTGGGCGCCCAGTAGACGGCTTCCCCCAGGATCAGCCCCCGCGAGGAGCTGTCGCCCGCCTCAGGAATCAAGAATCCGGAATCGCGTCGCTTCTCGGCCGGGAAGGTCGCGTACGGCAAATAGAGCACGGGAACGGACAAAATGCGGAAATAACCGTTCTCGAGATGAACCTGTTTTTGCAATTCGATGGTGGCCAGCGGCGCATACATTTTCCAAATGGGGTGGCTCGGATCACATACGGTGAGCCAGGCCTTCCGGATGCGATAGGTGTTCTCGTCGAGGCGGTCCGCTTCAAGAGCCTCGAAATACAGGGGGTTCGGGCTGATGAGTAATGTGGGCGCCGGGCGCCGCTGCAAGGCGAACGAGGCATGGACGTGATGAAACTTGCCTTGCCCGGTGCGCAAGTTGTAGACACCGTCGTCGGCTTCGACGTGCTGAGTCATGTAGTCGAGCTGCACGTGCCCGTGCGCCGTGACTACGTCGGTCTGCTGATTCCATTGAACGTGGTCGGCCCGCAGGCGGACATTCTGGTAGCGAATGTCTACGTTCCCGTCCGCGTAGTACATCTTGCCCCTCTGGCCGCCTTGGTGATCGGCTTCGAGCGTCACTTCGCCGCCGGTGTGGGAAAACCTCGGAAAGGGGTTTGTGGCTTGCGCGAACGGCGAATGGCGGCCGGGCCAAAGCAAAACGGCAAGGAGGGTGGCAGCGCGAACGAGGTTGCCGGATGGGCACAGCGCTATTCGGTTGAGCATCGATGGGACGGGCAAAAAAGAAGGCTGAGCGTAACATGCGATGTCCGGTGTCGCAATGAGACCCCGACGGCGCATCCGGCCGAACCCTGGTCCTCCCCCTGCTTCGAAATCCGACGCCTCATCAAGGTTGCTTCATACGCGGCACCAGCCGGTTATCCCGATCGCGCCCGGCGCGCTCGGCCGTGTTACTATGCGAGCGTTCGACTGGACGTCCGCGGCGCAAAACGGACCAGTGATCAGAATCTGCCCGAAGTGTGGCGCACTGCTGCTCAACGAATCGGCACAATGCTCTCTTTGCGAACTCTCTCCCGAGGACGCCCCCCAGACTCAAGAACCGATCCCGGCGGGCACCCCAGTCGCTGATTCCGACGATGGCGGGCTCGAGTGGCGACGCGAAGTCTCCCGCCGGTTAGAGGAGTACCGCGCGCGGCGAGGTCGCAGCACGCCGGAAAAATCACAATCCGGCCTTCCCTTCTACCGCGAGGAGATGCCCCTCGAGGTCGAAGCGCCTGCCAAACGAGCCAGGCTAAAGCCCGCACCCCGCGCCCGACAGACCGAACGGGTGGAGATTTGGATTCAGCCGGAGCTTGATTTTGCCTCTCTGCCCGGCGACCGTGCCCATCCGCAAAATCCGCTGGTTCCCATCGCCGAGCGCGCCGAACGGCGCCTCGCCGGGTTGGTCGACACGCTATTTCTGGGCTTGACCTGCGCCGGCTTTCTCGGTCTGTTCCGTTCACTGGGCGGTCAGGTAAGCCTCAGCAAAATCGACACCATGATCTCCGTCGTCGTCGTGTCGCTCATCTACGCTCTCTATTTCTCGCTGTTCACCACCCTGGCCGGGGCTACGCCGGGCATGCAGATTCGAGGCCTCACCATCGTCCGGCTGGATGGCAGTCTGCCCGACACGAAACAGCTTGCTTGGCGCAGCTTCGGCTACATTCTGTCGGGCGCGGCGCTGATGCTTGGCTTTCTATGGTCGTTCTGGGACGAGGACCAGTTCACCTGGCACGACCGCATCTCCCAAACGTACGTCACCGCCGCCTCTCCGGTTATCCCGGCCGACGCCGTCGAGGTCCCCCCCGGCGAGATTCGCTCGCGGCGCCAAATGTTCGCGCACCGATGAGGGGTGCTCGGGGTTTGTCGGCTAGACTTAACTTGTACGCCCCGGAGAGGTTTCTTCCGTGAAACGCGGCTTTGTTAACCAAAAGCTTGGGAAACGCAACAGCCGACGCGCCGAGCTCGAGCGCGCCAAGGCACGGCTCAAGAACGTTCCGGGAACGTCGCGCCCGCAGCCGTCCCGTTAGATCGCCTGCTGGGCGCGGCTCGGCCGCGATTGGCGTTTCCGTGTCTGGCACTGGCGGGGCCTGTAGCTCCGCCGAAGATTCCCGTATAATGAATAAGTCTGAGCACGCGCGTCGAGAAACGGTACCCGGCGATTCTGCATCAGATGGATGGGCGGCAAAGCGGTTCCCGATGAGGTCATCGAATGAGTTCTCTGGCTAAGAAGGTCGTAATCGCGGTATCGGTTCTTGTGTTGGCATACGTGACGACGGGCTATGTTCGCGCGCGGTCTTCCTCCGACGATCAGGCCTTTCGCGCCCTGACTGTCTACAGCGAGGTGCTCAACCGCGTCCAACGCGATTACGTCGACGATCCCAACATTCATCAGGTGACCGCCGGCGCCCTGCACGGGCTGGTCGATTCGCTCGACCCGCAATCGGGATACCTGAGCCCGCTTGAATATACCGATTTCAAAGAGAAGAGCGCAATCGAATCGAAGACCGGGGCGGGCCTGACCCTGACGAAGCGATTCGGCTACATCGCCGTATTGTCGGCTCTTCCTGACAGCCCCGGGCGAAGGGCCGGCCTTCAATTTGGCGACCTCCTCGAGAAAATCGCCGGGTTCACGACCTCTCAAATGACGGTCGAACAAGCCGAATTGCTGCTCTCGGGCGATCCGGGAACGACGGTTAAGCTTTCGGCAATTCGGCGCGGCAAGACGGAGCCCCAAGAAGTCGACCTTACGTTGACCAAGATGGCGCCGCCGAGACTAGTCGAAGCGCGGCTCACCGGCGACGTGGCATATCTGCGGGTTCCGGAATTCAGCTCCGGCATGTCCAAGCAGATTCACGACGAGCTTCTGCGCCTCCATCAGCAAGGAGCGCGGAAGCTCGTGCTCGATCTCCGTCAGTGCGCTTCCGGCGACATCAAGGAGGCCATCTCGACCGCGCAACTCTTCGTTTCCTCGGGAACGATCACCACACTCAAGGGGCAGACGATCACCACACAGGCTTCCTCCGCCGACCCGTCGAAAGTGGTCTGGTCCGATCCGATTACGGTGCTGATCGGAAATAGCACGGCGGGTGCGGCCGAGATCGTGGCCAGCGCCATCGGTGACAATCACCGCGGAGAGACGGTCGGCGATCGTACCTACGGAACGGCATCGATGCAGAAGCTTGTCCCGCTCGACGATGGAGCCGCCTTGATTCTTACCGTGGCGAACTACTACACGCCGGACGGCAAAGAGATTCCAGCCGAGGGCGTGACGCCCACCGTGCCGGTGAAAACGGCACCCGATGATTTCGCCGAACTCGAGGAACCGGGTCCTCCGCAGCCTCCGCCGGGGCAAGCAGTTTCGCCCGACGATCCCGTTCTAAAGAAGGCACTCGAGATTCTGCAGAATCCAGGCGCGGGGCGAAAGGCCGCTTAGGCGGCCGACCCGTGCCGTCCGAGCGCCGACGCTCGATCCGAGCGCCGAGTCGTTCCCTCCGTCAAACGCGACGCTCGTCACGGCTGAGCCAAGCTGCTTCTTTCTCTTCCCTGGTTCTTTGCGGGCTGCTTGCGGGGCTCGTTTCTGCGGGCTGCTCGAAAAAGCCGCGGCCCGAGCCTGAAATGCGCGCCGTCACAGGTGAGATCCTCCTATCCGCGCAGAAAATCACGCGGCAGAACTCCCCGATCACCATCCGACCGCAAACTCGTTCCGCTGGGTCGACTCCTTCTGCGCTACCCGCGACGGTCGAGCACATCTACGTCTCTCTCCCCGAAGCGGCGGAGGTCGGCGCGTTCGAACACTCGCTATCGGAGATTGCTCACCGGCACAAGCTCAGCTTGACGGCCAAAACGTCGGCGGGAGTTATCGTAGTCGACTTGCTCGCGCGCGGCACGGTCACGCATTCGGTTCATATCTCGACTTCGATTGCGGCCCGAGATCAATCGGCCGAAAGCGCGCCGCGGCTCGTCATCATTCTCGACGATCTTGGCTACGACCGGGGCGCCGCCGATTCGCTCCTCCGCTTGCCGTTTCCGCTCACCGTTTCCGTCATTCCGCACCTGCCGCTCTCAAGCGAGGTCGCCGAAAGGGCCTTTCGCCAGGGCGATGAGGTGCTGCTGCACCTGCCGATGCAATCGGAGTCAGCGGAGGTGGGGCATGAAGAGACCGAATTGCGGGTGGGAATGAACGCACAACAGGTGGAATCGGCAGTCGCCGGGATGCTCGAAACCGTTCCCCACGCCGTTGGCGTGAATAATCACCAGGGCTCGCGGGCCACGGCAGACACGGCCCTGATGCAGGAGTTGATGCCCGTACTGCGCGAACGCGGGCTTTTCTTTATTGATAGCCGAACCACGGCGGCAACGGTCGCCTATGATGCCGCCGAGCACGCAGGAGTGCGCGCGGCTTCGCGGAAGGTATTTCTGGACGATACGCCGACCGAGGTTGCCGTCGAGGCACAACTGAATCTCGCCGCGCGGGACGCCGCCCGCGACGGATTCGCGATTGCGATCGGCCATCCCCACCCGGCGACGATAGCCGCCCTGGCTCAAAGCGTGCCGCGAATTGAGGCTCACGGCGTGCGCTTGGTCCTGGCTTCGGAGGTGGTCCGCTAGCCCTACTGTCGCGGGTGGCCGCCGGCCGCTGCTGCCGTCGAGGCCGGATGCGCCGCCGAGGCCGCTGCGCTCTGTGAACTCGACGGTGTCGGGCCGGAGAAACGCTCCATTTCCGTATCCGCTAGAGAGTACCCCTCCCGCGCAGGCGGGCGGCTTGGCATGCGGGGCGCAATCATGGCCCCGTTTACCGGGAGCTCGCCCGCCGATGGCACTGATCGAGCCGTCGCGCCGAGCGCGCTTAGATCGATTTTAGCTTGGGCGTCCGAGGAAGCCAGTCCAGCGCGAAGCGCCCCGAGGTTCGGCGCCGTCGGTACGATGACGTGACGGCCGGCGCCCTCTCCTGCCACGAGTGCCTCTTGTTTACCCCGCGGCTCGGGAGGACCGGAGAGCGGCTCGATCCTGCTCGCGACATCACCGGCCAGGAAAGCGCGGTTCTCGCCTTGCTTGCCAAGCGCCTTCGTGCTCACAATCACGCGCAGAGAAGTCGAGCGAGGATCCCGCAGATTCACTCCCGCGGGCGCCCAACCAACCTGATTGCCCAGAGTGAACCATTCAACCGGCGCGGAGTTCCACATTGCGTAGGTTCCCGGCATCCACACCCAGCCAAACGCCGGCGAATATTGCCAAGCGCCGAAGTGATAGGGAACCCAGCCCCAGGGCTCCGCGCTGACCCATGTCCAACCGAGTGCAGGGTACATCATCCAGCTGCCATCCATGAACGGAGCCCAGCCGGCCGCAACGCCCCAGGGTTGCCATCCGTACCCAAAGCCCGGAAAGTAGCCCCATGTGCCGTAGGCGGCCAAATCGGCCATGCCATAGGTGAGGGGTGCACCCGAATAAAGGGCCGTGTGCGACTCTGAGGCCGTCTTCGCCGACAGGCGAGTCATCACCCAATGATCCCATTCGTCAGTCGGAGGATTTTGCTTCACCGCAAATTCCGACGGCTTGCTACCGACCGCTACGGTCTGGCCCTTCGCCGCCTCTTGTGTTGCTTTGTCCGTGCTCACCGTGACCCTGCCGCTAAACACGCTGACCGCCCCGTCCTTGCTGGACAGGCCCACCCGAAACTCGCATTTATTTGTCGGGTCGATGCGGAAGGAGGGCGCTTGAACTTCGAACTTGTCGCCGGCCGAGAGGCTCGTGCTGAATGTTGCGGTGCCCTCGGAAAGTGTCAAGCGCGTGATGCGTCCGCCGTTTGAAAGGGCCAGTTCGGTAAATTGCACGACGGAGTTCTCGGCGAGCCAGAGCGTGCTGCCCTGCTCGAATTCAATTTCCGCCCGCCCGTTGTTCGTGCCGATCGAAAAGCCCTGTTCGACCGGCATGTTCATCGCGGCCGGTTCCCACTTGTTCGCCCGATCCGTGCGCACGATTTGCACATCGCCGGAGACGAAACTTAGCCGGACAATGCGCGCGTAGCTGTAGCTCGAGTTGCTCGGATGATCTGTCGCACGAGCAGGGCTGGCGGCGAGCGCCAGTATCAGGATTGCGACCAGAGGGAAACCGAGAAAAGTTCGGCTCAACATGACCCACCTCCCTTTGACCCTTAGCGTAAGGATACTCCCGAACGGTCGGCGGTTGCCTTGACTTTTCTTTGAGGGTCTTCGGCGTGCGCGAACGATCCCGGAAAGGCGTTCGCTCGGGTCCGAGCCCCAAGCGACCCTACTTGCGATACGATCAAGTCCTCGATGATCGCACTCGGAGTGGCCATCACCGCCCTGACGGCTGCGCTGCTTGTCGGAGGATTCTTCCGCGCTCGCCGGAGGCGGTCGTTCCCACTTTACGGCTGGCTCGGATTGCTTGCGCTCGGCCTAGCCGAATGGCTCATGTTCGGGCGCGTTGAGCCGGTGGCCACCTACTTCACGCCCGTGGCCTGGAGCGCGTTCATTCTGATTGCCGACGCCGCCGTCCTCTCGCTCACCGGCCGCTCACGCCTGAACGATGCGCCCATCGTCCTCGCGCGCATGGCCCTGCTCTCGATCCCGCTGTGGCTGATTTTTGAGGGCTACAACCTGCGCCTGCACAACTGGGCCTACGTCGGCGTGCCGCACGGCTGGGCCGCAATCGTGTTCGGCTACGGCTGGTCATTCGCCACGATTACCCCCGCCATTTTCGAGGCCTCGGACCTCGTGCAGGCCATCTTGCCGCCGCTGCCCGGCGTGCCCAGGAAGGTTCCGCGCGCCGTCGAAACAATCTTCATGGTCTGCGGCGCCGTTTGTTTGATCCTTCCACTTGCCCTGCCTCCAAAAACCGCTCCGTACGTCTTTGGCCTCGTATGGATCGGCTTCCTTCTTTTGCTCGATCCCATCAATCGACGCCTTTCGCTGCCGTCTTTCCTCGGCGATCTTGCCGAAGGTTTTCGTAGGCGGCTATATGGATTCCTGGCGGCCGGCTGGGTTTGCGGCTGGCTGTGGGAATTCTGGAACAATTGGGCGGCGGCGAAGTGGCACTACACGTTTCCCATGTTTCAGAATTGGAAAATTTTCGAGATGCCTGCGCCCGGTTTCCTCGGCTTTATCCCCTTTGCCTTGGAGTGTTTCAGCATGTATGTTACCGCCGCATGGCTCCTCGGCTGGGTCCAGCGGGTGAAATGACAGCCGCTCCGGCGTTCTTGGCGGTTGTCGCGGCCGCCTGGCTCATCCTGATTCCGCTGCCCGCCGGGGCCAGCCAATTCAATCTTCCTCCTGACGCGCAAATCGTTCTCGACACGATCTATTCCGGCAATCCCGAGCAAGCCGTCCCGCTTGCCCGCGCCTTCGAGCAGGCACATCGGCAGGATCCGCTCGGCTACCTCCTCGAAGATGAAGCGTTATGGTGGCAACGCTACTGCGCAGCCTGTGAAATCAAGTGGGGAATGATCGACGCCTGGAGGCACGAGAAGCAAGCCGGTGATGAGGCCTACTTCGCCGTGGCCGACAAAGCGATTGGGCTTGCCGAGGTGCAGCTCGCCCGATCCGCGAGCGCGCAACTCCATTTTTACGTCGGAATGGGCTACGCGCTCAAGGTACGCGTCTACGGGCTGCGCGGCGAAAACCGCGCCGCCGCAAGAGCAGCCGTCGACGCCCGGGCACATATGCTCGACGCCATCGAGCTCGATCCCGAAATGGCCGATGCGACCGGAGCGCTCGGTCTGTACAACTATTACGTCGACACGCTCTCACCGATCGTGAAGCTGCTTCGTTTCTTCATGGGCATACCCGGCGGGGACAAACAGAAGGGCGTCGCACAGATGCAGGTGGGGATCAAGCAAGGGGCGCTGCTGGCCGTCGATCTGCGGTTCATCCTGGCCCGCGCGCTGCGCCAGTACGACCGCCAATACGAGCAGGCGCTCGCAATGGCCCAGCCGCTCACCGAGCGCTATCCGCGCAATCCCCTCTTCCTTCTGCTGGACGGGAACCTTAATCTCGAGCTCGGACAGAGCAGCCGGGCCGCGGAGTATTTCCGGGCCGTCCGCAAGCTCCCCGGTGCGCCCGCATCCCCGTGTCTGGCCCACGCACGCGATCTCGCCGCCTCGTTTGCCACCGCGGCCCGTTAACGAACGGCCCATGCGCGGCTCGCATCGGTCAAAAGAAGATATGACCCGACAGGATTGTTCTTTGTGCACCATGGCGTCGGCTCAGAGGAGTCGAGCGCAGACGGGTTTACGCGAGTCTGACCAGAGCGCTAGCGATCGGGCTCAGCCCAGCGCGCGAAGACGCGATCGAGGTAGGGACCCTTGGCAGCATCTTCGACGAAGGAAAACGACCCGCGCTCTTCCATCTCGCGCGCGGCGCGCAGAAACGCTCCAAGGGCCGCACGCGAGAGAGCGCTGCCCACGCTGATTCGCTTGACCCCTAGCCCAGAAAGCTCCGCGACCGTAAGGTGAGCACCCTCCAAGCCCATGAGCACGTTCACCGGACGGCCAACCGAGCGGACTACCTCGAGGATATCCTCTCTGCTCTTGAGCCCGGGGGCGTAGAGGACATCCGCGCCAGCCTCCTCGAAAGCCGCAAGACGCGCAATCGTGTCGCGAAGGTCGGGGCGGCCCACGATGAAGTTTTCCGCCCGCGCCGTGAGCGTAAAGCGGAACGGCAATCGATGCGCCGCCTCTGCCGCGGCTCGAACGCGGTCGGCTGCATGGGCTAAATCGTAGGGAGCCTGCCCCTCGCGCCCTCCCACGTCCTCGATCGAGCAGCCTGCCAGCCCCGCGCGCGCCGCCAGATGGACCGTTTCCGCCACGCCCGCCGGATCGTCTGCGTACCCGTTCTCGAGATCCGCGCTGACCGGTAATTCAGTCGCGGCGGCCAGAGCCGCCGCGTGCTCAAGCATCGTCTCGCGATCGACACTGCCGTCCCTCCTCCCCATGGAGAAGGCAAAGCCGGCACTGGTCGTAGCCAACGCCTCGAATCCGAGCCATTCGAGCAGCCGCGCCGTTCCGACGTCGTATGGATTGGGGATGATGAACGCGCGATCGCGGCCGTGCAAGGCCCCAAAGGTTTCCGCCTTCTCCGCTTGCGTCGGCATCGCGGGACTCCTTTCTCGGGCGAATCCCCCCTGGGGCCGCGCGGCTCCGGAGTGGGCCAGGCCGCGGGCCACTAGGAATCCTCGTCGAGAACCAGGTGGTAGGTCTCCATCTCCGTGCGCACGCGTTCGAACGCCTCGTCGACCGTATCGGCAAACTGCAGCAGCTTGTATTCTCGCAAGCTGACCGTTCCCGTGCGCACCATGTGCTTCCAGTTTAAGACGTTGTCCCAGTACTCGCGGCCATAGATCAATATCAGGTGTCGCGAGGACAGTTTGCCCGTCTGCATGAGCGTAAGCATTTCCCACAGTTCGTCCATGGTGCCAAAGCCGCCCGGAAAAACGATAAGCGCCTTGGCCATTTGCGCGAACCAAAGCTTGCGCATGAAGAAGTAATGGAAGCAGAAATTGAGCTCGGGCGAAATGTACGGATTCGGCCTCTGCTCGTGGGGAAGCTGGATGCTAAGACCGATCGAGCGGCCCCCCGCTTCAGCGGCACCTCGGTTCGCGGCCTCCATGATCCCCGGGCCGCCCCCCGAGCAGATCACAAATCGCCGCGGCGCGTCACCGAGGGTCATCGCCCATTCCGTGATGCGCCGCGAGAGCTCGCGCGCCTGTTCGTAATACACCGACATGCGCAGGTCGGAGCGCGCAGAGCTGATCCTGGTTCGCCATTCGCCGGTGCGGCGGCCGCGCGATTTGCGCTCGATCTGGCGCAGGCGTTCGACGGCCCGCTCGCGCGGGTGAATGCGCGCCGAGCCAAACATGACGATTGTGTCGCCCACCTTGGCCCGACGCAATCGCCCCAGAGGATCAAGATATTCGGCCAGGATGCGCAGCGGCCGCGCTCCCAGGCTCTCCATGAAGATATGGTCTTCGTAGGCCAGCTTTGGCATGGGCAGGTGCCCGGTGCGTTTCATCATTCTCCTCTCTACAATCGAACGACGATTCTATAGAAGCCGGAACCGGGAGGCTAGACGCTTAGAGCGCAAGACCGGCCGCGGTTTGACCCGGCGCGGACGCCTCCAGTAGCATCGATCGAACGGTCATGGACGCAGCACGACATGTCGTCGTGGGAACCGCAGGGCACATTGACCATGGCAAATCGGCGCTGGTCGAGGCGCTCACGGGAACAAATCCGGACCGGCTGGAAGAAGAAAAGCGACGCGGGATTACCATCGACCTCGGCTTCGCATTCTTGAACCTCGAGGACGTGCGGTTCGGGTTTGTTGATGTGCCCGGGCACGAGCGTTTCGTGCGCAACATGCTGGCCGGCGTGGGGGGCATCGACCTGGTTATGCTCGTCATCGCCGCGGACGAATCGATCAAGCCGCAAACACGGGAGCACTTCGACATCTGCCGCCTGCTCGGGATTCCCCGCGGGTTGGTCGCCATTACCAAGGCCGATCTGGTCGATTCCGATGTGCTCGGAATCGTGCGGCTCGAAGCGGAAGACTTCGTGCGCGGATCGTTTCTTGAAGGTGCGCCGATTGTGCCCGTGAGCGCGAGAAATGGATTCGGGCTCGACGCGCTCAGGCGCGAGTTGCTGACTGTCGCGCGCCAGGTTCCCGCCAAGGACGCCTCGCGCCCGTTTCGCCTGCCCATCGACCGTTCCTTTGCCATGAAGGGTTTCGGCACCGTGGTTACGGGAACACTTGTCTCCGGCGCGCTCGGGATTGAAGACGAAGCGGAGCTGTACCCCATCGAGCGGCGCGTGCGTGTTCGCGGATTGCACTCGGGCGGGGCCGCGGTCGAACGAGCCGTGGCCGGGCAGCGCACGGCGGTGAACGTCGTGGGTGCAGAGCACAGGGAAATTCAGCGCGGGATGACACTCGGCGTGCCGGACGTCTTCCAGCCGACCGCGCGGGCCGACGCGCGGATCACGGTTTTGCCTTTGGCCGGGCCCCTCAGGAGTCGGGCACGCGTCCGCTTCCACCAGGGCACGTCGGAAACCGTCGCGGAGGTCGTTCTGCTCGAGAACGGCATCCTCGAAGCAGGACAAGCGGCCCTGGCCCAGCTGCGCCTCGACGAGCCGGTATTGCTGTTGCCCGGTGATCGCTTCATCCTGCGCCAGCTTTCGCCGGTCACCACCATTGGCGGCGGCCGAGTGATCGACGCACACGCGCCGCGGCACCGCCGAGCGGACCCGTCCGTGGCCCGATCGCTTGAAACGCTCGAGCGTGGCAGTCATGAGGAGGTGCTGACGACTCTATGCGAGCGAGCCGGGCGGCCCCTTACACTCAGAGAAGTTGTGGGAAGAACGGGCTGGACCGAATCGGACATCCGCGCGACAGCGAGAGAGGTTATGGAAGACGGGCGTGTGCGCCCGGTAAGCGAAAATCCATTCAAGCTTGCGGCGTCCAAGCTCGTCGCGGACTGCGCAGCGGCCCTCGAGAAGGCGGTCGAGGAATTCCACCAGAGGAATCCCCTCGCGCCCGGCATTCCCAAGGGGGAGCTTCGCGGACGAATCGGCGAGCGGGACGCCGATCTTTTTCGAACCGCGCTCGACGAAGCGGTCGGATCCCGGGCCATCGCCGTGCGGGGCGATCTCGTCGAGCGCGCCGGACGCGAGATCGCGCTCAATCCCGAAGAGGCGCGGGCCAAAGAGATCATCGAAGGCGAATTCGAGCGTGCCGGGCTGGCGGTGCCGAGCTTTGCGGCCGTGCTCGAGAAACTGCCCGTCGAGGCGCGTCGCGCGCAGAAGATTCTGCAAATCCTCTTCCGCGAGAGGGTGCTGATCAAAGTCGCCGAAGACCTGGCCTTCCATCGCACGGCCATCGCACGGCTGCGCGAGCTGCTAGCCCAGTACAAGCAGCGCAACGGCGCACGTCTGCCGGTGCCTCGATTCAAAGAGCTTACCGGCGTGACGCGCAAATACGCGATTCCCTTGCTCGAGTACTTGGATCGCGAGCACGTTACCCGGCGCGTGGGGGACGAGCGTGTTATACTGTAACCGTTCCGGCTGAGCGATTCACCGTGCCCTGGTTTGTGCTGTAGAATGGGGCGTTTAGAGAGGTTGGCATGGAAGCGTTAAGCATTCCCCATCTGTTAATCATTCTGCTGATTGTGCTGATCTTTTTCGGCGGGCGGCGAATCCCTGAGGTCATGCGCGGCTTGGGCGAGGGAATCCGCAGTTTCAAGGAAGGCATGCGCGGCGATCAGGGGGGCACGGTTCCCCCGGCGTCAACCACCACAACGACTCCGCCTGCCGCAACGCCGAGCGAACAAAAGAAGTAAGCGCGCGATCGCACAACCGCGGGATTGTAAAGGACGGATTTTCAGACGGCGGCTCTCTGAGCCGCCGTTTCTGTTTGTATCGAGGGAACGAGCGGAGCCCGCCGGTAAGGCGAGACGATGCTGCCCCTGCACCCGGCAAGCGGTGCTAGAAACGGTCGGGGTAGCCGAGGCGGTCGAGCATGGACCAAAGGCGGGAAACGGGCAGGCCCATGACATTGAAGTAGCAGCCGTCCAGGCGGGAGACGAACCGGCCGGCGATGCCCTGGATGCCGTACGCCCCGGCCTTGTCGAAGGGCTCGCCAGTCGCAATGTAGTCGTCGATATCGCGCTTCGAGAGCTTCAGGAACCGGACGGCAGTCGTCTCGACGTGATGGGCTTCAACGCCGTCGGGCACGCGGATGAGCGCAAGGCCGGTGAGAACCTGATGCGTCCTGCCGTTCAACAGACGCAGCATACGCCGCGCTTCCTTAACGTCGGACGGCTTGCCGAGAATTTTCCCCTGCGCAAGGACAACCGTGTCCGCCCCGATGACTATGGCTCTGCGGCCGGTGCGCTTGGTGCGTTCGGCTACGAGCCGGGCTTTCGCCAGGGCCAGACGCTCGACGTGCGCTCGTGCGGATTCGCGCGGCCGGCGCGCTTCGTCGACATGGGCGGGGTAGGCTTCGAAATCGAAGCCCGCGTGACGGAGGATTTCCGCGCGCCGCGGGGACTTCGAGGCGAGAACCAGTTTCGCGCGGGAAAAGCGGAGGTTGAACATCATGTTCTAGCCATTCGCAAGAGACTAGAAACATTACCACACGGAGGCGCAGCAAAACTCGCCCCAGGGCTAACGATGTACCCTTCCGATTCCACATCCCCGGCACCATTGACAGAACCGGGCAGTTCCACGTACCGTAAAGTGCCAAGCCGAGCGCCTCGCCGTTAGAACTTGACTGAGGTAGACCTATCGAACCCGGAGGGCAGTAGGGCCAGGCCACGGACGTCAATCGCCACCTCATCCTCCACAGGTATGCGATTCCTAGACCGCGCCGAGACGGCAGCGGATTATTTCGTGGCGGCCTTGTGTTGGGTCAGTTTCGAAGCTTTGAACCGCACTTCGACACTCATGCTCGTCTGCCTTCGAGGGCTCGAACGATCCGCCGGTCGGATCGTATTTCGGCTAGCATGGCGTCTTGTCCTGCTCGATCCGATCGTTGACCGGGATCGAACCGCGCCCCCGCGCGCACCAGCAGCGCGATTGCCGCATAGGACCGTTTGCGCTCGTGCGCACCCTTGGTCAGCATCCAGGTGTATAGCGCCCAGTCGAGCGGCGTCCCTTTGAAGTGTTCTTCCCGCACATCTACCTGCGCACCGTGCTTGAGCAGGAGCTTCACGATGTCAACGTGCGGGCCATACGCGGCCCAGTGCAATCCGGTCTGCCCTTCCCTGTTGCGTACTCCGGGACCAACGCCCCTCTCGAGCAAGAATCGAACGACCTCCGTGCGTCCGTATTGGCAGGCGTACAAAAACCCGGACGCGAGCTCTCTCGGACCGACGGCAGGCTTCTGCAGGCCATTCCCGCCGAAGGATTCCTTGACCAAGCCCAGGTCGCCGAGACCGGACGCTTCCTCGAAGTTCACGCGTCCGCCGCGAGCGGCAAGAAACCGGGCGGCATTTGCCCGGCCGTTCGCCAGGCATGCCCCGACGGCACCGTGCCGGCTCCCTTGCCGCCCGGGCTTGTCGATGTAAGCGCCGCGCTCGAGCAGCAATTCGAGCAGCGGGATCTGCACCCCGGCCGTCTCCGGATGAACGCTCGTGGCCACAAGACCAAGTGTGTTCGAACCTCCGCCGTAGGCCTCCGACTCGGCATTCACGTCCGCACCTGCGTCGAGCAGCATGCGCGCGATCTTGACGATATTCTTCGGGGTCTTCTGACGAAAGTCTTC
>Ga0187783_10000875_pt1 | contig 22124 bp, 22 predicted proteins | sample 1015_SJ02_MP02_2_FD_132471 | JGI IMG/M metagenome (GOLD analysis project Ga0187783, IMG submission 132471) | Tropical peat soil microbial communities from peatlands in Department of Meta, Colombia - 1015_SJ02_MP02_20_MG | ecosystem: Environmental > Terrestrial > Soil > Wetlands > Peat | place...
CAGACCGACTCCGTGAGACGCGAAAGCTCCTCCTCCTCCTCCTCCTCCTCCTCCTCCTCCTCCTCCTCCTCGCAGGAGGCGCGGCTGCCCTTACACGCACGCGCGCCGGCGAAGGTCAACCTCGGCCTGTTCGTGGGCCCGCTGCGCGAGGATGGCCGGCACGAGCTGGCGACCGTGATGCAGTCGATCTCCCTCGCCGACGAGCTCACGCTCGAGCTGGCGGGCTCAGACCGCGGCGAGGACGAGCTTGTCTGCCCGGGCGTGCCCGGTCCGCCCGCCGAGAACCTCGCCTGGCGCGCGCTGCAGGCGTTTCGCGCCCGCACCGGCTGGGGGGCACCGCCGCTGCGGCTCACGGTCGACAAGACGATCCCCCTCGCCGCCGGGCTCGCGGGGGGCTCGGCCGACGCCGCGGCCGCGCTGCGCCTGGCCGGCCACGCGTCGGGCCTCGGCGACGAGCAACTGTTGCTGTCGCTGGCCGCCGGGCTCGGCGCAGACGTACCGGCACAGGTGCGCCCGGGACGCTGGCTGGCGGGCGGCGCGGGCGAGCGCCTGCAGGAGCTGGCGGGAGCGGAGGGCTCGCTGGCGCTGCTCGTGCTTCCGCTCGACGCCGGGCTGGCGACCGCGGACGTCTACGCCGAGGCCGACCGCCTCGGGCTCGCCCGCCGCGCCGAGGAGCTGGCCCGGCGATCGGCCGAGCTGTCGGCGCTGTGGGGCGCGCCGGCCCCGGGGCGATCGGTCGTGGAGAGGAGCGAGCTGCTGCACAACGACCTCGAGCGGGCCGCCGTGTCGTTGTGTCCAGCGATCGCCGGCGCGCTCGAGCAGGCACGCGCGGCCGGGGGCGATCGCGCGTTCGTGAGCGGCTCAGGGCCGACCGTCGTGGGCCTGTTCGCCGGGGACGACGCGGTTGGCCACCGCACGAGCGGGCGGTCGGGCGCGCTCGCACGCGCGCGCGGCGCGGCCGCCAAGCTGTCGGGGCGCACGCCGGGCGTCATCTGTGCGCTCCCCGTCGGCCACGAGACAGCAGCGCCGCACGAGTCCGCGTGAGGCGCGGCGAGCGCCCGAGACGCCGGGGCGACCCCGCCGTGCGTCACAATCAGCGGCGGAGAGCCCGGTGAGCCGCACAGACATCAACTACCTCGTGGCCGTGTGCGCGGCCGTCTTCGGGCTGGCGCTCTACGCGGGCCTGATCCTCGTGCCGGCGTGGACGTCCTACTCGCGCCTGTGGGAGCGCGTGGCAGCGACGCTGCTGTCGCTGTACGTGCTCGCCGTGCTCGTCGGCGTGGGAGCCGCGGGAGCGCTCGCCATCGTCTACTTCTGGGGCTGAGCCGCGATGTCGGAACTCGCGGCGATGGACGCGATCACCGAGGCGGTCGAGTCGGGAGCCGGCCTGCCCGAAGTCGTGCGCGCGGCGGCCAGAGCGCTCGAGGCGAGCCTCGCGGTGACCGACGCCTGGGGAGCGACGCTCGCCGTCGCCGCCGGCTCGCCGGCCGAGGAGCGCGCCCTTCTGTCCGGGGGAAAGGGCGTCACGAGCCTGCCGCTGCGCGTCGCCGACACGGTCGTCGGCACGCTCCACATGCGCGCGCGCGCGAAGCCGAGCGCATCCATGCAGCGCCTGCTCGTGACGATGATCGCCTCCGAGGTCGAGCGCGTGAGGGCGCCCGAGCGCGTGTCCGAATCGGTCGCCGCCGACTTCCTGCGCGCGGTGCTCGCGCGCGAGCTCAGCGGCCGCGAGCAGGTGCTCGCGCGTGCTGGCGAGCTGTCACTCGAGCTCGACGGCGGAGCGAGCATGATCGTCGCGCGGGCCCGCCCCCAGGCGCCGACGGAGGAGGGCTGGCGCGGACGCGTGCGCGCGGTCGCCGAGCGCGGGGCGCGCGCGCTCGCGAGCCGCTCGATCGCGGCGCTGTCCGAGCGCGAGGGGGTGCTCGGCGCAGAGGTGCTCGTGCTCGTTCCCGGCAGCGACGAGGCGCTTGCCGCTCGTACCGCCGACGCGGTCATGCGCGAGATGGAGGTGTCGCTCGCCGGCTACGCCTTCGCGGTCGGGCGCAGCCGCATCGCCGCCGACCCCGCCGACCTGTCGCGTGCCGCCAGCGAGGCGCTACTTGCCGCCAACGTCGCCGAGGGCGGCTCCGACCATCAGGCGCTCGCCTTCGACCAGACCGGCGCCTATCGCCTGCTGCTCTCGACGATGAGCGAGAACCCGTCGGAGCTCCAGCGCTTCTACTCGGAGACGGTCGAGCCGCTGGTCGACTACGACGTGCAGTACGAGACCGAGCTCGTGCGCACGCTCGAGGCCTTCCTCGAGGCCGACGGCAACGTCGCCGGCACCGCCCAGCGGCTTTTCACCCACCGTCACACGATCTACTACCGGCTGGAGCGGGTGCGCGAGCTCTCCGGCCTAGACGTGAGCTCCAGCGACGGGCGCGAGAAGCTCAGCCTCGGTCTGAAGGCGATGCGCGTGCTCGGCATTCCCTCGGCCGCCGGGCCCGCGACCGAGGCCGGAGCCGAAGGTGGGCGCGTGCCGCGGCGCCCGGGCAGGGGATCATAGCTGCGGCTGGCGCGCGCCGAACTCGATCGCGTAGGTCGCACCCGGCGGGCTGACCTCGAGCACCGACGGCACGGCCGCGGTGACGTCGACACCGGCTTCGGCGAATTCACCGGTCAGGATGATCGCCCGGTGGGCGGGCGAGTTCATCCACGCGAGCACCATCTGGGCGGGCGAGGCGAGCGAGCCGGTGCCCCAGCCGATGTCCTCGCCGATCGTCAGCGTGGTCGCGTGGGCGGCGTAGCCGGTCGCGCCCGCGAGCCCTTTTGGCGTCTGTCCGCTCGGGCTCACGTCGGCGAAGTAGTCGGCACGCACCATCGAGTGGACCTGCTTTGAGGCCACCCGCTCCAGGTCGCCGTTGGAGCGCAGTGCCCGCAGCCGGTGCGCCGCGCGCACGCGGTTGACCAGGCAGAGCGTGGCGGCGTTGACGGCCGTCGTGTTGGACGTGCTCGGGTGCAGCGCGGAGCCCGAGCACGTGCTCGCCAGGGGCAGCGGCGTGCCGGCGGCGGCGGTGCCGCGCGCGCCCAGGCCGACCAAGGGCGCCGCTACCAAGAGCAGCGCGACGCCACGCCTCCGTGCGATCTGTCGGGCGAGCCCAGGCAGAGTGCAGGCATGGTTGCAAAAGACCAGCCTGCAAGCTTTGTTTCAGATGCAGCTTGGACAGGAGCGCCCAGACGCGGGCCGGCGTGCGACCATGTGGGCTGCCCTGGGGGGTCGTCCAATGGCAGGACATCAGGTTTTGGTCCTGAGAATCGGGGTTCGAGTCCCTGCCCCCCAGCTGCCAGGCTCTGGCCCGCGCGCAGGCCGTGCGATCTCGGCTAGGCCGCCCGGCGCGGTGGAGCTAGCATCGGGCGGATGACGGCGCTGGCGACGGTTGTGATCCTGGCTGCGGGCAAGGGCACCCGCATGCGCTCGCGCACGCCCAAGGTGCTCCACGACCTCTGCGGGATCCCGATGATCCTCTGGCCGGTGCGGGCGGCTCTGGGCGCCGGCGCGGACCAGCTCGTGGTGGTTGACACGCCCGAGCGCGCGCTCGCGCCGGTTCTCCCCGACGGCGTGGCGCTGGCGCTCCAGCCCAGGGCCGACGGTACCGGTGGCGCGCTGCTGGCGGCCATGGACCAGCTCGACGCCGATGGCCGCGGCGGCGACGGGCCGGTCGTCGTGCTCAGCGGCGACGTGCCGCTCGTCAGCTCACACACGATCACCGAGCTGCTGCAGGCCCACAGCGACAGCGGCGCCCAGGCCACGATGGCAAGTGCGCTGCTCGACGATCCCAGCGGCTACGGGCGCGTCGTGCGCGACTCGAGCGGCGCCGTACAGCGCGTGGTCGAGACGAAGGCCGATGGCGACGCGACCGCCCAGGAGCTCGAGATCGGCGAGGTCAACACGGGTGTGTACGTCTTCTCGGCCCCGGCCCTGCGCGCCGCGCTGGGAAGGCTGAGCGCCGACAACGCCCAGGGCGAGCTCTACCTGCCCCAGGCGCTCGAGGAGATCCGCGCCGACGGCGGCACGGTCACGGCACACGTCGTCGCCGACCAGCACCTCGTGCTCGGCGTCAACGACCGCGCCGCGCTGGCACGCGTGCGGACGCTCGCGCAGCGGGCCATCCACGAGCGCCACATGCTCGCGGGCGTCACCATCGTCGATCCATCGACCACGGTGATCGACGTCGAGGTCAGGATCGGCCAGGACACGACGATCGAGCCGTTCACGACGATCCGTGGCGCGACGAGCATCGGCGAGGGCTGCACGGTGCGCCACTCCTACCTCGTCGACTGCCTGCTCGAGGACGGCGTGAGCGTGGGGCCGTTCGCCTACCTGCGTCCCGGCACGGTGCTGCGCGCGCACGCCAAGGCGGGCACGTTCGTCGAGATCAAGAACTCCGACGTCGGCGTGGGGGCGAAGATCCCGCACCTCTCCTACATCGGCGACGCCGACGTGGGCGAGGACACGAACCTCGGCGCGAGCACGGTCACCGCCAACTACGACGGCCAGGCCAAGCACCGCACCCACATCGGACCGGGGGTGCGCACGGGCGTCGACACCACGTTCGTGGCGCCGGTCACGGTCGGTGAGGGCGCCTACACGGCCGCCGGCTCGGTCGTCACGAAGGACGTCCCGCCCGGCGCGCTGGCGGTCGCGCGCGCGCGCCAGGAGAACCTCGAGGACTACGTGCGCCGGCGTGCAAACCCTTCGCGCGAGGGCGACGGGCCGCCTGCGTGACGGCCATCCTTGGGCCTCGCCTGACGCGGGTTTACACTTCAGCCAGGATGAGCAGCGTGATCGACACGCGCACTCAGCAGGCCGCCCACACGAGCCTGCCGATCGACTACAACAAGCGGCTCATGCTGTTCAGCGGGCGCGCCAACCAGCAGCTGGCGCTCGACATCGCCGACAAGCTCGGCGTCGACCTCGGCCCGGTCACGCTGAAGACGTTCTCCAACGGCGAGGTCTACTGCCGCTACGAGGAGTCGATCCGCGGCGCCGACGTGTTCATCGTGCAGCCCACTTGCGGCAACGCCCAGACGGGCGTCACGGCCAACGACTCGCTGATGGAGCTGATGTTCATGATCGACGCCGCCGTCGGGGCGTCGGCGCACCGCGTGATCGCCGTCACGCCGTGGTTCGGCTACTCGCGCCAGGACAAGAAGAGCGCGCCCCGGGAGCCGATCTCCGCGCGCCTGGTTGCGCGCATGCTCGAGGGCGCCGGTGCCGACCGGGTGCTCACGATGGACCTCCACGCCGGCCAGATCCAGGGCTTCTTCCAGAAGCCGGTCGACCACATGACCGGGCTGTTCATGCTCACGCAGTACTTCGCCGACCTCGGGCTGTCAGACCTCGTCGTCGTCGCGCCGGACGCCGGGCGCGTAAAGCTCAACAAGAAGTTCGCCTCCAAGATCGGCGCCGAGCTCGCGATCCTCGACAAGGAGCGCCCCGCCCAGCAGGTGGCCGAGATCGGCTATGTCATCGGTGACGTGAAGGGCAAGACCGCCGTGATCGTCGACGACATGATCGATACCGCCGGCACGCTCAAGGCGGCTGCCAAGACGGTGCTCGAGGAGGGGGCCGCGCGCGTGTACGCCGCGGCCACGCACGCCGTCTTCTCGGGCGACGCGTTCGAGAACCTGCGCACCTCGGGCCTCGAGGAGATCGTCGTCACCGACACGATCCCCGTGAGCCCCGACCGCCCGCCCAACATCCGCGTGCTGCCGTGCGCCGAGCTGCTCACCGACTCGATCCGGCGCATCTTCATCGATGACTCGGTGAGCGAGGTGTTCGGCGGCGAGAACCAGCTGTTCTAGCCTGCGCCGTCGTGGGGACAAGAAAATGGCCCTCCAGCGGTGCGGAGGCCGCCTCAAGCTCGCGCGGCGGGCGGGGTCGATCGAGCAGGCATCCATGCCCTGGGGGCTTCTGCTCCGGTCGGGGTGCTGGAGCGCCCCAGCAGGGCAAGCATCACCACGGGAAAGAACCAGGGGATGTAGAGATAGAACCAGTAGTTGAGCCCCAGCTGCGTAGCGACGATCACCGCCGCGCACGCCGCCGCCAGTCCGACGAGATCCGGACGCCGGGGAACGACCGCGAGCGTCAGCGCGAGCACGACAGCCGCGATCTGGACGGTGAGCTGCAACCCGCCGAGCCCGCCGTACAGCCCCCACACCGAGAACGGCGTTTCGCGGTTGGCCTGGAAGGCGACCGTCTGCTCGTAGATCGTGTGCAGTGAGTCGTGGCTCAGCGCCGGGATGAACACCAGCGCGCCTGCCCCCAGGAAGCCGGCCAGGAACAGCGCAAGCGCGTAGGGGCGTCGCGCGGGCGGAAGTTCGCGCAGGCCGTGGGTGGCCAGGACAGGCGCGAGTGCCAGCGGGGCGAACTTGGTTAGGCCCGCCAGTGCAGCGAGCGCGCCGCGGGCGGTCTGGGCGACCTTCGATCGGTAGGTCGCGGCGAGCAGCGCTGCGAGCACTAGCAGCGCGACGAGCGCGTCGTTGGAGTTCGTCTCTAGAACGAACAGGGTGAATGGGTACGAGACCCAGGCATAGGCCATAGCGACTCCCAGCGCCGGCCCGCGCAGACGTCGCCCGAGCAGGAATAGCAGCGCCACCGCGAGCAGGTCGAACGCGATCGCGGCGGCACGGGCCGCGGATTGGTCGTCCGAGGTTTCATTCCCGAAGGTCTGCTCGAACGGGATGTAGGACTCGTAGATGACCGGGCCGTAGGTGTCTTGGTGTTCGTGACTGTGAGGATAAGAACCATAGAGAGGCTCGCCGGCGGTGATCCGGTGCGCTCCGAACACGCCGGCGGCGCCAACGTCGATCACGTTCGAGTCGGTGACGTTCAGCGCGATCCGAAAGCCGATCAGGAGCACCACCGCGACCGCCAGCCACGGCACGGGAACGAGCAGGCGCAGCGGCCGGGCCCCCTCGCGAACGGTGTCGCGACGCATGAGCGCGAGCATCCGCGCCAAGAGGTAGATCAGCGGCGGGTAGACGAGTGGGACCGATGCGTAGATGTGCGCATGATTGAAGAATGCGAATGAGACCGAGAACGACAGCAGCACGAGCAGGTCGAGGTGCAAGAGCGAGAAGGGCCGGCGGAAGTTGAAGAACGGGAGCATGAACAGCAGACACATGGGCAGCCACACGTAGAGCGCGCTCACATGCCTGCCAAACTGGCCGGGGATGCCGCGCGCCGCCTGCCAGAACAGCTGGATACCGGTCAACGCCTCGAGCACCCGCCCGGAGCGGCCGTCAATCGTGACCTGGCCGATCTCCTTCGGGGGGAGTGTCCCGTTGGGAATTACGTACAACACCGCGCGATCGCCGTCGGGGAGGTCTGTTATGAATTCCGCGGGGTGGGGGTTTTCCGCGCGAAGGGCGCGCACCCTCGGGAGTGCGTTTGCGATCGCCAGAACCCTCGCCGGGGATAGCTGGGGGGCGGCCGAGTCGCTGTTCGGGGCCGATGCGGGGACTGGCGCTGTCGGGTTGCTCTGAGCGGTCTCGACGGGAGACGGGCGCAGCACGCTCGAGCTTCCGCCGGAGGCGGCCGAGGCCGCGGCCGGGAACGCGCACGCGGCGGCAAACGCGATGAGGGCCGAGAAGCGACGCACGAACGGGCAGGGTAAGGGCTAAGGGCGTGCTTGGCGACCGAGACAGCGCCTGGGTTGTAGGGGATGGCGTCGGGAATGCGAGTCGCTCAACCGCAGAGCTGTTCCCCGCTCTCGCGGGGCTCGCTTTCAACGATGTCACGAACGTAGCCGAACCGGCCAGCGCGAGCTAGCATCGGTGACTATCGGACCATCCGACCCGCTATCGCCACTTCACGCCACCGTCCAACGTGGCCCGAGACGGCGGGCAGACAACCAGCTGTTCTAGCCTAGCCGCGTGCCTGCAACTTCACCAGGGCAGGCTGAGGACGAGGCGGCCGCCCGCGAGATCTCGGCGCTCGCGCGGTCGCTGGCCGACGAGACCGAGCGCAGGCGCCAGCTGGCGGACGAGCTGGTGGCCCGGCTGCGCTCATCGAGGCTGATGACCGCCGGCGCGCCGCGCGAGCTCGGCGCACTCGAGCTGAGCCCTGCGCTGGCCATGAGCTGCGCCGAGGAGGTGGCCCGCGGTGACGCATCTGCAGGCTGGTGCGTTTCGATCGCCGTCACGAGCAGCCTGCTGGCCGCCTACCTGCCCGCTGAGACTCGCGCCGAGCTGTTCGCCGACCCCGGGCTGATCGCGGCCGGGATCTTCGCGCCGCGCGGTAGGGCGCGGGCGGTCGACGACGGTGTCGTCGTCAGCGGCCGCTGGTCCTACTGCAGCGGGATCATGCACGCGGGAGTGCTGTTCGCAGGCTGCTTTCTCGAGGACGAGGGGGCCGCGGGCGACGCGCCACCGACCCCGATCAGCGTCGCCATGCTCCGCGACGAGCTCGAGATCATCGACACCTGGCACACGCTGGGTCTGCGCGGCACCGGCAGCCACGACGCGGCGGTGACCGAGCTGTTCGTCCCCACCTCGCGCACGCTGTCTCTATTCGCCGGACCGCGCGTGGATCGCCCGCTGTACCGCTTCCCGGTCTTCGGCTACTTCGCTTCGTCGATCGCGGCGGCCGCCCTGGGAAACGCGCGCGGAGCGATCGAGCAGTTCGCCGAGCTGGCGGCGGGCAAGGTGGGGCAGGGGTCGACCCGGACGCTCGCCGAACGCCCGGCGACACATGCCGTCGTCGCGGAGGCCGAGGCGTCGCTGCGCGCAGCGCGGGGGCTCTATTACTCGGCGATCGACACCGCCTGGCAGGCGGCCCAGAAGGATGAGCCGGTGTCGGTGGGATTGCGCAACGACGTGCGGATCGCCGCGACGCACGCCACGCGAACCGCCGCGGACGTGGTGTCGAAGCTGTACGACCTCGCGGGCGGGCCGGCGATCTACGACGACTCCCCGCTGCAGCGGCGCTTTCGCGACGCCCACACCGCGACCGCGCACTTTCAGGTCAACGCGACCTCGCGCGAGCTCCAGGGCAGGATCCTCCTCGGCCAGCCGGCCGAGACGCTCATGATCTGAGCAGGGGCGAGCGCGCCGCCGCTCGCGGGTAGCCTGAGGCAATCTCCTCCCCGGCCCCCGAGCAGAGTCAGCAGAGCGTCGCGCCAGCGCCCAGCCCGCGTGCCTGGTGGAAGGCGATCCCGCGCCAGCGGCGCGTCGCGATCGTGGCGCTGTGTGCGGTCCTGTTCCTGGCCATCGGCGTCGTGCTCGCGCGCTTCCTCTCGGCCGAAAACGTCGAACGCGAAGACATCCTCGCCGTGCTCCAGGCCCAGGCGCGCGGCGACGCACCCGCCGAGCTGGTGCTGCTTGGCGAATGCGCGCCGGCGAGCAGGTGCGCCGCGGCCGTGCGCGCGAGCGCCGCGTCGCTGAAGCGCTCGGGGGCGGTGAAGATAATCTCGCTCAAATCGAGCACGAACTCGTCGCTGACGAGCTCGACGGGAACCACGCGCGTCGCCTGGACGGTGATCGGCCGCCTGCCGGTCGTCCAGTGCGTGCGTGTGCGCCGCACGGGCAACCTGCTCAGCGGCGTGTCGGTGCGGCTGCTCACGCTCAGCGCCCCGATTGGGAACGAAGCCGATTGCTAGAGTCTTGAGCCGCCGCGATGGCCGACGAGACCACGAAGCTAGATGTCGAGAGCCGCGCCGCCGGCGGCTCGCGCGCGGCACGCCGCCTGCGCCGCCGCGGGCGCGTGCCCGGTGTCGTGTACGGCGGCGGCGGCGAGTCGGTCGGCTTTCAGGCCGACGCGCGCGAGCTGCGCCTGGCGCTCGCCTCCTCGGGCGCCGTGCTCGACCTCAGCGTCGACGGCGAGAAGGCGACGCCGGTGGTGCTGAAGGAGGCCCAGCGGGACCACGTGCGCGGCGGCGTGACGCATGTCGACTTCCTGCGCGTACGTCTCGATCAGGCAATCCACGCGGTCGTGCCGTTCGAGCTGGCCGGCGTGGACGACGCGCCGGGAGTCAAGGAAGGGGGTGTGCTCGAGCAGATCACACGCGAGCTGAACGTCGAAGCGCTGCCGACCGCGATTCCCGAGTCGGTCGTGCACGAGATCGGAGAGATGCAGATCGGCGAGACGATTCCGCTCGCCGCGATCGTCATGCCCGCGGGCGTGACGCTGCTCGACGACGTCGAGGACACTGTCGTGGCGACGCTCTCCCCGCCCCGCCTGCAGGCCGAAGTCGAGGAAGAAATCGAGGCCGAGACCGAGGTCGTCGGCGAGGGCGAGGGCGAGCCCGCCGGTGAGGAGGAGGGCGCCAAGCCCGAGGAGGACGCCGAGAGGTCCTCCGAGGAGGCGTAGCAGCTGCTGCGACGCCTCGGCGGCGGCGGCGGAGCGATCGACTGGCTGATCGTCGGGCTCGGCAACCCGGGCACCGAGTACGCGGGCACGCCGCACAACATAGGGTTCGCCGTCGCCGAGGCCCTCGTCGCGCGCTGGGGTCTGGGCAGGGCCAAGGACCGCTTCCGCGGTCGCATCTCAGAGGGGCGCATCGGCGGTCCGGGCATCGACGGCGACGCGCCGCGCGCGCCCCGAGTGGCGGTGCTGTGCCCGCAGACATACATGAACGAGGCCGGGCGCTCGGTCGGCCCCGCACGCGGGGCGCTGAAGCTCGCGCTCGATCGCGTCCTCGTCGTGCACGACGAGATCGACCTGCCATTTGGCGACGTGCGGGCGCGCGTGGGCGGCGGCCTGGCCGGCCACAACGGGCTCCGGTCGCTGCGACGCGAGCTCGGCAGCCCCGACTTCACGCGCGTGCGTGTGGGCGTGGGGCGCCCTGACTCGACCGACCCCGAGATCGTCTCGGCGTACGTGCTCGGGCGATTTCGTCAGGACTCCGAGCAGGTCTCAGAGCTCGTTCAGCGCGCCTGCGACGAGGTCGAGCGCGTGGTGCTCGCGGGAGGCGTCGCTGGCGTCCCCGGCGAGACCGGAGAGAGCCGATGACAGCGGAGCGCGGCGCGCTGCGCACGCTGCTCGGCCTCATCGAGGAGGATCGCCAGGCGATGACGCTCGCGCGCGAGGGCGGCCGTGCGTTCGTTTCGAGCGCCCTGCGCCCGTATCTGATCGCGGCGCTGCTCGATCGCGACGCCCCGGCCCGCGCGCGACCGACGCTCGTCGTCGTCGGCGACGACCGGGCGGCGCGGGACCTCGCCGCTGACCTGCGCGCCTGGCTTGCGCCGCGCACGGTGCGCTACTACCCCTCGCGCGGGGTCGCCTACGAGTCGCATCTGGCACCACCTCCTCACCTCGTCGGCCTGCGCGTGGCGGCCCTGGACTCGTTGCTGGCGCAGGAGGAGCGCGCCGGGGGCGCCGCGGCTGGGGGAGCTGGGGGGGAGGTCGCAGGCGCGAGGGGCGAGCCGGCCGCGGGCGAGAACGCCGCGGGCGGCCAGGCGGTGGTCGTCGTCAGCGCCGTCGCGCTGTCGGAGAAGGTGCCCGATCCAACGCTGCGGCCGCGCTCGTTTCAGCTACGCGTCGGCGAGCTGCTCGATCTCGAAGAGTGCGCAGCGCAGCTCGTGGGCGCGGGCTATGAGCACGTCGAGCAGGTCGAGGAGCGCGGGCAGTTCGCGCTGCGCGGCGGCCTGCTGGACGTGTTCGGAGCGACCGAGGAGCGCGCCGTGCGCGTCGACATGTTCGACGTGCAGATCGAGTCGCTGCGCTGGTTCTCGACGTTCACCCAGCGCTCGCTGGGCGAGGCCGAGCACGTGGAGATCGCGCCGGCGGCCGAGCTCGCCGTCGAGCACCGGGAGCTGGCCGAGATCGCCGCCGCCACAGGCGCCTTCGACGCGGGCGAGGACACCGGCGGTGACCGTCCCGATATCGCAGAGCTGCTTCCGCTCGAGCGCTTCGGCGCGCTGCTGGACCTAGTGGGAGAGCGGGCCGAGGTCCTCGTCGCGGCCGAGGAGGAGCTCGAGCCTGCGCTCGCGGATCTCTGGAGCGATGTCGGCGCGGCGCTCGGCGAGCGCGACGCCGCGCGCCTGTACGTCAGCCCCGAGGGCATCCAGGCGGCGCTGGGGAAGCGCACGCGCGTGTGGCTGTCGGCGCTCGCCTCCGGACAGCAGCTCGAGCTGCGCGCGCAGTCGTCCGACACGGCCGCGCGCTCGCTGGCGCAGGCCGAGGCCGAGCTCGAGCGGCTCGTGCGCTCGGGTTACCGCACGGTCGTCGCCTTCCCGCGTCGCGGTGAGGGCGAGCGCGCCGCATACAACCTCGCGCGTCTGAAAGCGAGCTGGCTTGGGGAGGATGTCGATGCCGGGCGCCAGGCGATCGAGCCCTCGCTGCGCTTCACGGCGGCGTCGCTGCGCGAGGGCTTCGTGGCACCGCAGCTGAAGCTCGCGGTGTTCCCCGAGCATCGCCTGCTGCGTCGCCGGCGCCCGGAGCGCGCCGGCGACGGCCCAGCACGTGGGCGCGCGAGGCGTGGCGCCCTGCGCTCCTTCGGCGAGCTGCGGACGGGCGACATCGTCGTGCACGAGGACCACGGCGTGGCGCGCTTTGCCGGCTTTGAGACGCGCACCGTCGCCGAGGTCACGCGCGACTACCTCTACCTGGAATACCAGGGCAACGACCGCGTGTTCGTGCCCACCGATCAGCTGGCGAAGATCTCGCGCTACGTCGGCGGGGTACCGCGCCGTAACGGCGGGGTCGGAGAGCATCCGCCGCTGAGCAAGCTGGGCGGCACGCGCTGGGAGACGATGAAGGCGCGCGCGCGGCGCGCGGCGCAGGAGCTGGCGGGCGAGCTGCTCACGCTGTATGCCGAGCGCGCGCGGCGCAGCGGTCACGCCTTCGAGCCCGACTCGGACTGGCAGCGCGAGTTCGAGGAGCGCTTCCCCTTCACCGAGACGCCCGACCAGATGCAGGCGATCGAGCTCGTCAAGTCCGACATGGAAGCGCCACGGCCGATGGATCGCTTGATCTGCGGCGACGTCGGCTACGGCAAGACCGAGGTCGCTCTGCGCGCCGCGTTCAAGGCGGCCGTCGAGGGCAAGCAGGTGCTCATGCTCGTGCCGACGACGATCCTCGCCCAGCAGCACTACGGAACCTTCGCCGAGCGCCTGGCCGACTATCCGCTCACGCTCGAGCACGTGTCTCGGTTTCGTTCGACCGCCGAGCAGCGCGCGGCGATCGAGGGCTTCGCCGAGGGTCGCGTCGACATCCTCATCGGCACCCACCGCGTGCTCTCGCGCGACGTCCGCGCGAAGGAGCTGGGCCTGTTGATCGTCGACGAGGAGCAGCGCTTCGGCGTCAAGCAGAAGGAGCTGCTGCGCCAGCTGAAGCTTCGCGTCGACGTGATCTCGATGTCGGCCACGCCGATCCCGCGCACGCTGCAGATGTCGCTCGCGGGGCTGCGCGACATCTCTGTGATCGAGACCCCGCCCGAGGGCCGCCGCCCGGTGCGGACGTACGTGGGCGAGTACGAGGAGGAGCTCGTCCGCCGCGCGCTCGTGCGCGAGCGCGAGCGCGGGGGACAGGCCTTCTTCCTGCACAACCGCGTCGAGACGATCGAGGAGACCGCGGAGCGCCTGCGCGCGCTGTGCCCGGGCGTTCGCTTCGCGGTCGCCCACGGCCAGATGGCCGAGGGTGAGCTCGAGGCGACGATGATCGACTACCTGCGCGGCGGCACAGACGTGCTCGTGTGCACGTCGATCATCGAGTCGGGCATCGACATACCTCAGGCCAACACGCTCGTCGTCGAGCGCGCGGACGCCTTCGGGCTGGCCCAGCTCTACCAGATACGCGGACGCGTGGGTCGCAGCCGCGAGCGCGCCTACGCGTACCTGCTCTACGACTCGGCCGCCACGCTCACCGTCGAGGCAGCCCAGCGGCTGGCTGCGCTGTCGGACTACACCGAGCTGGGGGCCGGCTTTCAGATCGCGATGCGCGATCTCGAGATCCGCGGCGCCGGCAACCTGCTGGGCGACGAGCAGTCCGGCCACGTCGCCGCGCTGGGCTTCGAGCTGTACATGCAGATGCTCGACGAAGCCGTGGGTACGCTCGAGGCACAGGGCGAGCCCGCCGAGCCGTCGCCCGAGCCGGTGCGCTTGGACGTGAACGTCGACGCCTACGTGCCCGCCGACTACGTCCCGTACGAGCAAGCCAAGATCGAGGTGCATCGCCGCGTGGCCAGCGCCCTGGAGGTGGCAGACCTCGAGCAGCTGCGCGAGGAGCTCGAGGATCGCTTCGGCCCCCTTCCCGCACCGCTGCAGAACCTGCTCTCGCTGCAGCGGGCTCGCATCAAGTTCGGGCAGGCCGGGGCGCGCGCGGTCAGCTTTCGCGGTGACCGCCTGGCCGTGGCGCCGATTGAGCTCGACTCGGCGCGCGCGCGCCAACTGCGCGAGCAGCTGCCCGGTGCGATCTACGAATCGGGCCGCTCGCAGGTGTCTGTACGCCTTCCAGCGGACGGCGCGGAGCGCTTCCCGAGCGTCGTAAGGGCGGCCGATGTGCTGCTTGCGGCGACGCGCGAGGCCGCAGCCGACGTGGCTACAACGGGCGCCTCGACCCTTTGAGAAGTTTTTAGGACTTTCCGCTAGAGTCTCCGCCTCGTGGCCAGAGTGACACGCTGCACCTCGGCGCTGGGCGCCGTTTTATTTGCCCTCGTCGGGCTCTCCGCCTGTGGTGGCGTGCCGGGCAACGCCGTCGTCCAGGTGGGCGGAACCCCGATCACCAAGGACACCTTCGCCCACTGGATGGAAGTCGCCGCTGCGTCCACGGCGGCGACGCCGGGAAGCAAGCCGGTGATCCCCGATCCGCCGACGTACACGAACTGCATCGCCCACCTGAAAGCCACGCAGCCGCCGCCGGCAAAGGGTCAGTCGGGTCCGACGGAAGCGTCGCTGAAGGCGCAGTGCGAACAGCAGTACAAGTCGATGCAGACGGAGGTGCTGAGCTTCCTCATCTCATCTTCGTGGGTCCTCAAAGAAGCCGAAGCTATGGGCGTCCACGTCAGCGACAAGGAAGTGCACAAGAAGTTCGAAGAACTGAAGAACCAGGAGTTTCCCAAGTCGGCGGAATTTCAGAAATTCCTGAGCGCCTCCGGCCAGACGGTGTCAGATCTGCTGTTGAGGGTGAAGCTCAACCTCGTTTCATCGAAGCTGCAGCAGAAGATCACCAAGAGCAAGAGCAACCCAACCCAGGCGCAGATCGAAAAGTACTACAAGGAACACAGCTCGCAGTTCGGAACACCCGAAAGGCGCAACGTCGACGTGATTCTCACGAAGAGCGAAGAACAGGCCAAGAAGGCCAAGAAGGAAATCGAATCCGGCAAGAGCTTTGCAACGCTCGCCAAGACGGTGTCGATCGATCCGGTGAGCAAGGCGAGCGGTGGAATGCTGACGGGGGTCATCAAAGGGGAGGAGCAGCCAGCGCTCGACTCCGCCATCTTCTCGGCCAAGGCAAACGCTCTCGGCGGGCCGGTGAAGACGCCGTTTGGGTACTACATCTACGAAGTCAAGTCCATCACGCCCGGCACCGAGCAGACCCTCGCGGAGGCCAAGCCCACGGTCAAAGCCCAGCTGGCAGCGACAAACCAGCAGGCGGCGCTGAGCAAGTTCGTGGAAAGCTTCAAAAAGCGCTGGACCGAAAAAACTGAATGCAGCGCGGGCTATGAGGTAATGGATTGCAAGGGCTACAAAGCACCCAAGGGCGCGTCGGGCTCGACTGGCGCGACCTAGCGGCGTGTAGACGCACCGGCGCCCCGGCGGCACGGCCGGGCGTGCCTGAGCGATGAGCCGAATCGAGCGCGCTCACGCCAGGCAGATCCTCGACAGCCGCGGCAATCCAACCGTCGAGGTCGAGGTGGGGCTGCGCTCGGGCGCGCACGGACACGCGGCCGTGCCCTCGGGCGCCTCGACCGGCGAGTTCGAGGCCACCGAGCTGCGCGACGGCGGCGAGCGCTGGCAGGGAAAGGGCGTGAGCCGTGCCGTGGACAACGTCAACGGCGAGATCGCGCAGGCCGTGCGGGGCATCGAGGCCTCCGACCAGGCCGCGCTCGATCGCGCCCTGATCGAACTCGACGGCACCCCCGGCAAGTCGCGGCTCGGCGCCAACGCGATCCTCGGCGTCTCGCTTGCCAGCGCGCACGCCCAGGCCGCCGAGGAGGGAATGGCGCTGTGGAGATATCTCGGCGGCGAGGCCGCGCGCCTGCTCCCGGTCCCGCTGATGAACGTGCTCAACGGCGGCGCGCACGCTGACAACCGGGTGGACTTCCAGGAGTTCATGATCGTGCCCTGCGGGGCGCACACCTTCGGCGAGGCCCTGCGCATGGGCGCCGAGGTCTTCCACGTGCTCAAACGCGCGCTGCACGAGCGCGGGCTGAGCACGGCGATGGGCGACGAGGGCGGCTTCGCGCCCGACCTCGGCTCCAACGAGCAGGCGCTCGAGATGCTGATCACCGGCATCGAGGCCGCCGGCTACCGCCCCGGCGAGGACGTCGCGGTCGCGCTCGACCCGGCGACGAGCGAGCTGTTTTCAGGGGGGGGCTACGTGCTCGAGCACGAGGGGCGCACGCTGAGCGCGGCGCAGCTCGTCGACTACTGGGCACAGCTGGCCGGGCGCTACCCGATCGTGTCGATCGAGGATGGCATGGCCGAGGAGGATTGGGATGGCTGGCTGGCGCTCACCCAGCGCCTGGGCGACTCGCTCCAGCTCGTCGGCGACGACCTCTTCGTGACCAACACCGAGCGCCTGCGGCGCGGCATCGAGCAAGGGGTCGCCAACTCGATCCTGATCAAGCTCAACCAGATCGGCACGCTGACCGAGACGCTGGAGGCGATCGCACTTGCGCGGGATGCCGGCTACACGGCGATCATGAGCCATCGCTCGGGCGAGACCGAGGACGTCACGATCGCAGACCTGGCGGTCGCGACCGGCTGCGGGCAGATCAAGACCGGCGCGCCGGCGCGCTCAGACCGCGTGGCCAAGTACAACCAGCTACTGCGAATCGAGGAGCAACTCGGCGCCGACGCCCGCTTCCCCGGGCGCACGGTCTTTTCGCGCGCGTAGATGATTGATTCCGCGGTCGTGTGCCCTGCTCTGGGGCTGCGGAGAATCGAGCGGACCAAGGACGCACGGCGAAGCCCTTGCTGGTGGCCAGGGCGAGCCCAGGACGCCGGCCCGCGAGGTCTATAGGTGCCATCCAGGGGCGCAGGAACGTGGAATCATCTAGATCGGTCGTCGAGCAGGAGGTTCGCCGGCGGGCGCGAATGCGTCGAGCATGCCGGCCCGCCCAGCCCAGACCTTCGGCGCGCTGGCGCGCGTACGCTGGGATCGACTGGGACGCGTGGCGATGGCGCTCGTGGCCGTCGCGCTGCTCTACCTGTACGTGAGCGCCGGCGTGCGCGTGCTCTCGACGATCGGCCAGGCTCGCTCCGACAGCGCCGCGGTGGCGGCGCTCGAGCGCGAAAACGCACAGCTCACACGCGAGCACGCCGCGCTCGGACGCCGCAACACGCTCGAAGAGGAGGCGCGCCGGCTGGGGATGCGCAAGCCCGACGAGGTGCAGTACCTCGTGAGCGGGCTGCCGAACAACTAGCCGCGCCGGCGCTGCTAGCCTCGGCCGCTGTGTCGTTTGAGAACGCGATCTACCAGTGGCAGCAGGGCGAGCGGCGGCTGGCCGACGCGCCACCCGAGCGCCGGGCGTCGCTCGAGCGGGTGACCGATGCGCTGGTCGCCGAGCTGCGACGACGCCTGGGCGGGCGCTTCTCCTCGCAGGAGCTCGTCGAGCTCTACGGTCGCGGCACGACATGGTGCATGCAGATCGCGATGAAGGTGGCGCCCGACGCGCCCTGGGCGTGGGATCAGGCGGTCGTCGTCGATGCCGCGTTCGCGCGCTACCTGCGGGGCGCCGCCGACTACGCGGGCGGGCGGCGCGAGGTCAGAGCCTAGTGTCCTCGCCGAGGCGGCGAATCACGATCTGGTCCTCCTCGATCACGATCTCGACGGGCCGGTGCCCGGCCCAGTGCTCGGCGTAGATCGGGTTGTCCTGGATCGCCGGGTCGAGCCACAGGCCATAGCCCTCCTCGCCGTGGTCGAAGGTGCCCTCGAGCGGTTCGCCGGCGGCCGCCACGCGCGAGCTCGACGAGCGCCGCCCACGCCCTCCGCGCCGGCTGCGACGGCGCGAGCGCCCCGGCTGCTGCCCGTCGGCGCCGTCGTCCTCACCGCCGGCCTCGGCTTCGGCGCGCACGCGCTCGGCCTCGAGCTCGGCGGCTTCGAGCTCGGCGGCGATCAGGGCGTCATCCTCGGCGCGCAGGTCGATCTCTTCGGGGTAGCTGGTAGCTGTGGTGCTATCGAAGCTCTCGCCGTCTCCCACCAGCTCGTTCTGGCGCTTGAACTGGTCGATGTCGCGAACGGTCACGTCGAGCTGATGGGCCACCCAGGCGTCCGTACGACCCTGTCGGACCCACGTGCGAATCTGGTTGAGGTGCGGGCGCAAAGATCTACGAGGCATCGACGGTCCGTGAGACTAGCGCATAGCCCGCGCCTCGCGTGGGGGGGTCTGAGCCGCGAATTCGGCAGGACATTGCGGTTTGCATGTGTTCGTTCTTACACAATTGGGGCCTGCGTTCCGCCGGTCCTGGCACTATGCTTGCCAAATCGGTGGGCTGGGGGTTGCGCCGGTTTGCCTGTCGCCCAAAAGGAAGGTGCACCGCAGTGCTGGTTCTGACGCGCAAGGCCAACCAGAGCATCATGATCGGAGACGATATCGAGGTCTCCGTGCTCTCGGTGATGGGCGAGAAGGTGCGCATCGGCATCCAGGCGCCCCAGGAGATACCCGTGTTCCGCACCGAGATCTATCTCGAGATCCACGGCGACGAGGACCAGGGCGGCGAGGGGGCTCCCCAGGCCGACGTGCGCGCAGAGGTCAGCGACGCGCTAGACGAGCTGGGCGAGGAGTAGGAGCGCGGGGATCGCAGGACCGGCCGGCCCGCGCGGCGGGCGCGGCAGACCCGTTGCCGGCCCGCGATGCGCCCCGGCGGGCGGCTCAGCCGAGCAGCACGTAGAGCGTGCGGAACATGACGACGGTCACGAGCGCTGCCGTGAGGATGAGCGTGAGCGCCAGTATCAGGAAGCGGATCGTGCCGCGTTTGTGCGCCCGCGCCAGGCCGCGCCTGCGCGTGCGCCGCTGCGCGGCGCGCTGAAGCGACGCTCGGCGCAGGCGGTCGAGCGAGATCTCTTCGACGAACGCCTGCTCGAGCTCGGCGAGGCTCTGGCGCATCCGCATCGCGCTAGGCCACCGGGGTCTTGCCCGCAGCGCGTTCGTAGACGTCGACGAAGCGCAGGTAGTTGGCGGCGATCGTCTGCGCGCCCTGGGAGCGTTCGATCTTGCCGTCGACGTAGGCCTTCAGCGGGTCCCACCAGATCGAGCGCCCGATCGCGAAGCCGATGAAGCCGTCGACGGGCGCGGCCTGGGTGAGCCAGTGATCGACCTTCGCGTCGTCGGCGCCGCGGCCGAGCACGAGGCAGACGACGTCATCGCGCCCGCCGCTGCGCGCCTGGGCCACGAGCATCTCGCAATCGGCCCGCTCTTCGACGCCCTCGATCTTCCACACGTCGACGTCGACGCCACCGTCCTGGATCGCGGCGATCGCGCGGCGCATGAGCTCGGGTCGAAGCTCTGCGTCGTAGCGCTCGGTGTCGCCCCCCACGGCCTGCAGCTGGGAGTCCTCCGCCGGCACGAGCAGCTCGAACAGGAAGCTGCGGTCGCGCTGCTTGAGCCAGTCGCTGAGGCGCTTCAGGCGCGCCAGCTGCTGTTCGTTGCCGGCCGCGTCGCCGTCGGGGTTGTAGCGCACGAGCACCTTCGTGAAGTCGGGATCGTAGCGTTCGATGTGCTCACCGAAATCGTCGCCGTACTGAAACTCGAACATCTCCTGTCCCGAGCGCTCGGCGGGCATCGCGAGGATCAGGCCCTTCTGGCGCGCCTCCTCGGGCACCGTCGAGCCGAACTGCTCGTCGACGAGCACGCCGGTCGAGGCCGGCTCGGCTCCGGCGCTGCAGGCGCGCAGCAGGCCCTCGAAGATCAGGTGCTTGGCGTCGGCAATGATCGCGGTCTGCTCGGGATCGGGCTCGCCCTCGATCCCGAAGAACTTCGTCTGGAACGATCCGCGGTGATCGAAGGCGAGTATGTAGAGCCTCTGGTCGGGGCCGAGCTGCATGGCTTGAGTATCCCAAAGGCACGCCGAACTGGGTCTGGTGGTCATCGTGGCGGCCCTAGAATGGGTCGCCATGTCCTCGGGTGCCGATCTGTTCGTGGTGTGCAAGCAATGCGGATCGGAGGTCAGCCCGTACATAACCGAGTGCCCCTACTGCGGCAATCGTCTGCGCCGGCGCGCCCCGAAGCTGCCGCGCGAGAAGGACCGGCGCTCGGGGCGCGGTTTGTACGGCAGGCTTCGTCTGCGCCGCGCGCACGTCGTGCCCGCGCCGGCGCGCACGCGGCGTGCGCTGGCTGTGCAGGCAGGCCTCGGGCGCCCGTACGTGACGATCGCGCTCGTGACGCTCAGCTGCGCGGCCTGGGTGGCATGGCGCGGCGGCTTTATCAGCCTCGACAAGCTCGTCATAGTCGGCCCGCTGCACGGCGACTGGTGGAAGCTCTTCACGACCCAGTTCACCTATGTCAACGGCTGGTATGAGTTCGTGACGCTCATCGCGGTTGCGCTGTTCGGCTGGCTGATCGAGCGCCGCCACGGCCCGGCGGTCGCGCTTGCCCTGTTCCTCGGGGCCGGCGCCACGGGGGCGCTCGTGGCGACGGCCGTGTACGCCGATCCGCTCGTGAGCGGCGGAAACGGGGCCGCGCTGGGCCTGCTGGCTGCGTGGGCAGTGCCGGATCTGCGTGACGCGCGGGCCGGCACCTACTACGAGGGTGACCTGCTCGGCACGGGGGCGATCGCGGCGCTGCTGCTGGCGATGCCGCTGGCACGCCCCGAGGCGAGCTGGCTGGCGGGCGTGACCGGCGGGGCGCTCGGCGTGGTCGTGGGCCTGGGGCTCAACCGGGCGGGCGAGCCCGAGACCTAGCTGACCGCAGGGCCGGCGGCTAGCGCGCAGGGCGCGCTCGCCGCCGGCCGGGCACGCTGGCCGCCGGCGGGGCGCTCCTATGATGTGTGCGCGATGGCGATGACCCACGCAGTCGTCCTGATCGAGGCCGAGCGCGACGCGCTCTCCTCGCTCGGAGGCGCGCTCGCCGACATCGAGGGCGTCGCGGAGGCGTACTCGGTGACCGGGGAATGGGACTTCGTGGCGATCGTGCGGGTGCCCAACCACGAGCAGCTGGCCGACGTGGTCACGGGCGGGATCAGCCGGCTGTCGGGCGTGACGCGGACCCAGACGATGGTCGCGTTCGCCGCCTACTCGCGCCACGATCTCGAGGCTCTTTTCTCGATCGGTGAATGAGCGCTGATGGCCGCCGTGCCGGTCAAGCCCGAGTACGGGCCGACGCTCGGGCGGCTGCTCTCGCCGCGCTGGCGCGCAGCCTCGCCGCTGGCACGCGCGGTTCTGGTCGCGGGCGGCGTTGTGCTCGTCGTCGTGCTCGCGGCGGCGGCGCTCGCCCTGCTGAACCCGACGTACTCGCGCGGGGGGCGGGTGCCGTTTCGTTTCGACTATCGCGGTCTCTACAGGACGGCGCCGGCGCCGGGCCAGTTCGTCGAGGTGCAGCGGCTGCGCGCCGACGGGCGCGTGCGCGACTCTTTCGCCGTCGGTCCCCTGCGGCTTCCCCCCTACACGGGCGAACTATCGGCCGAGCTGCCGCTGTATTCGACGGGCCTGATCGAGCAGATGAGCCATAGCTATCAGCGCTTCGCGCTGCGCGGCGAGGGCAAGGGCACGGTCAACGGTGTGCCGTCCTACAACGTCTACTTCAGCGCGCGCCGGGAAGGACAGACGATGTACGGCCGCGAGGTGCTCCTCCTGCCCGAACGGCGGGGCGCGCGCGAAGGCATCGCGGTCACGATGCTGACCGTGCCCTCATCGAGCGCGCGCTCGCCGCTCGAAGTGGCGTCGACCGGCGTGCTCGGCGAAGCCTTGAAATCGCTGACGCTCGGCTGAGCGCCGGGGCCGCTGCTAGGGCTCGGTCGGGTCTTCGCCCTGGGGTGCGGCA
>Ga0187783_10000876_pt1 | contig 22116 bp, 17 predicted proteins | sample 1015_SJ02_MP02_2_FD_132471 | JGI IMG/M metagenome (GOLD analysis project Ga0187783, IMG submission 132471) | Tropical peat soil microbial communities from peatlands in Department of Meta, Colombia - 1015_SJ02_MP02_20_MG | ecosystem: Environmental > Terrestrial > Soil > Wetlands > Peat | place...
CAGATTGCTGCCTGGAGATCGGGCATGCAGATCGGTGCATTGATTAGCCGGGCTGCACTGCACTTCGGCGATGCGCCTTGCCTCGTCGAGGGAACACGCGTGGTGAGCTTTCGCGAGTTCGATGCGCTTACGGATCGGTTGGGCAACGCACTGCTGGCGCTCGGCCTCCGACCAGGCGATCGCATCGGCGTGCTGATGCCCAACGGCATCGACTGTCTTGTCGTCTATTACGCGCTTGCGAAATCTGGACTGGTGCGCGTGTCTCTCAACGCGCGCGAGACGAAGGATAACCACGCCTACAAGCTTGCCGACAGCGGGAGCCGCGCCGTCGTCCATTATGGTGTTGAAGGCCTGGAAGTTGAGATCGCGATCGGCCCAGGGCGCCTGACCGAGCTGATTAATGCGGCGCCGGAGGTGCCGTGCGCCGTCGATCGCGATCTCGATGCACCGTATCGGCTTGGCTATACCGGGGGCACAACGGGTCGACCCAAGGCGGTCACCCTCACCACCCGCGGCGAGCTCGCGGAACTGTCGGCCTTCCTCACCGATCTTATTCCAGACATCCGGGCGGGCGACACGTTTCTGCACGCCGCACCGATCGCTCACGCCTCGGGCGCTTTCTTCTTGCCTTCCTTGGTCCGTGGTGCCCGTTCCCTGGTGATGACGAAGTTCGATCCCGGGAACTTCGTGCGCCTCGCTAGCTCGGAGCGCGCTAATTTGACGTTCCTCGTACCGACGATGTTGGCGATGGTCTTGGAGCATGCAGCGACGCCCCGCGCCGACCTCGTATTCCGCCGCATCATCTATGGCGCTTCGCCAATAGCTCCTGCTTTGTTGGAACGAGCCCAAGCGCGTTTCGGCAGTATCTTGGCGCAGACCTATGGCCAAGCCGAGAGTCCCATGGTCATCACCTGTTTGAGACCGGAGGACCATGACCGGATCGGTTCTTGCGGCCGTCCCTTTACCATCGTCGAGGTGGCGATATTTGACGGAAATGACCGCGTCCTGCCGCCGGGTGAGCGCGGCGAGATCGTCTGTCGAGGGCCGCAGACGATGGCTTATTACTGGAATCGCCCCGAGGCGACGGCTGAAGCATTCCGCAACGGTTGGCTGCACACCGGCGACATCGGCTACATGGACGCCGAGGGCTTCTTCTATCTGGTTGACCGCAAGAACGACATGCTGATTTCGGGCGGCTACAACGTCTATCCGCGCGAGGTCGAAGATGTGCTCTTGTCGTGCGACGGCGTCGTCGAGGCTGCTGTAGTCGGCCTCGCCGATGAGAAATGGGGCGACCGGGTCCATGCGGTAGTGGCGGGACGCCGCGGTCTGAGCGTTGACGCGGTCATGAGCCACGCGCGCGCCCATCTTGCCAGCTACAAGCGCCCCAAGGAAATTGAGATCTGGCCCGAGTTACCCAAGAGCTCCGCCAACAAGATTCTGCGTCGAGCAATCCGCGATCAGATCGCCGCGCGTAAGGCTGGCCCAGCCGAGACTGGCAACACAGAGCCGTTATCGTGAACGAGACTCATCTGGTCATGCATGGCCTGGCCGTAAAGAAACACGGCACGCCGGAGGCGATTGCCGGCCTCCTCGGCCTCGATGCCAATGGGGTGAAGGCCGTCATTAACCGGTTGGTGGAGGCCAAGCGCGCCGTCGAGGTGCAGGGGAAATACCTGCTGACGCCGGCCGCGCGCGTGGCCCTCGACGCCGACTATTCCAACCTCTACGCCGACCTGCGCGCGAATCCTCAGTTTAATTTTGGATACGAAGCATTCGAGCGCATCAACGGCGAGCTCAAGCAATTGATCACCGACTGGCAGACGGTCGCGGTCGGCGGCGAGCGCGTGCCCAACGATCACAGTAACAAGGATTACGACCGCAAAATCATTGACCGGCTTGGCGGACTTCACGAGCGCGCCGAGGCCGTGCTCATCCATCTCGCCGGGGCTCTCCCACGCATGCGGGTGTATCGCGAAAAACTACTGGGCGCTCTGGAGAAGGCCGAAGACGGCGCGATCAAATGGATCAGCGATCCAAAAATCGAAAGCTACCACACGCTCTGGTTCGAGCTGCACGAGGATTTGCTGCGATTGATGGGCCGCGAGCGCGAGGAATAGGGCGCGCGAAGCAATGACAGTGGAATTCGGTAGATGGACACTCGGGCTAGATGGTGCCGACGCACCGAGCCGCGAGCTGATCGGCGGCAAGGCCTGGTCCATTGCGAGCATGAGCGCGCTTGGCTTGAACGTGCCGCCGGCTTTCGTCGTGACGACGCAAGCCTGCGCATTCTATCTGGCAGCTGGCGCGCCGCCGGAAGAGCTCGAGGACGAAATTGCGGACGCTGTTGGCTGGCTGGAATCTCGCACCTCACGATCGTTCGGGGGCGGACCTCGGCCTTTGTTGGTTTCCGTGCGCTCAGGAGCGCCGATCTCGATGCCCGGAATGATGGACACGGTGCTCAATCTGGGCATGAGCGATGACACAGAGGAGGCGCTTGCCGCTGAATGCGGCGATGCTACATTCGCTCGCGATACGCATCGCCGCTTCCTCGAACTCTACGCACGCATCGTGCTCAAGGTTGGCGAAATCGAGCTTGATCGAGGCGGTGATCCGATGGGTTGGCGAGACGCCATCGCCGGCAGCACCGGGGTGCCGGTCACCGCTGATGCCCGCGAGCAGCTGCGCGGTGCGGTTCGGGCAGTGTTTGACTCGTGGAACTCGCGGCGTGCGCGCCGATACCGGCAGCATCACGGCATCCCAGAATCGTTAGGAACGGCCGTGACTGTGCAAGCGATGGCGTTCGGTAATCTCGACGATCGCTCAGGGACGGGCGTGCTGTTCTCGCGCAATCCGCTCACGGGAGACGCTCAGCCCTACGGCGAGTATTTGCCTCGCGCGCAGGGCGAAGACGTCGTATCGGGCAGATTCACGCCGAAGCCGCTTTCCTCGCTCTCCGAAAGCCTGCCGGAGGTGCACCAGGAACTTCTCGCGGCGGCGAGCAAACTTGAAGGCGCGAGCCGCGACGTCCAGGATATCGAATTTACTGTCGAACGCGGTCGTCTCTACTTGCTGCAGTCGCGAGCCGCCAAGCTCGCGCCACACGCGGCGGTGCGCATTGCTGTTGATCTCGTGCGCGAGGGCGTAATCGATGAAGCAACCGCACTCCAACGAGTCACTCCCGATCAGATCCGAATAGTGCTGAGCCCACGTCTCGGCGAGAGCACCCGCAACGCCGCCGAAGTTGTTGCAAAAGGGGAGGGTGCGTCTCCCGGCGTCGGCGTTGGCACAGCGGTACTTGACGCCGATGAGGCCGAGCACCGTGCAAGAAAGGGAGAGGCAATCGTCCTCGCTCGCCCAACGACTAGTCCCGAGGACTTACACGGCATGATCATCGCCCGCGCCGTGGTGACGGAGCTAGGCGGCGCCACTTCTCATGCGGCGGTGGTGGGCCGCGCGCTCGGCTTGCCTTGCGTGGTTGGCTGTGGCGCGGGCAGCCTCGCCGCGCTCGTCGGGAAGACCGTTACCGTCGATGGACAATCAGGAGAGATTTTCGCCGGAGCGCTTCCGATCGAATCGCCCGACGAAAATGACCACGAGGCCTTGATGATCATTGGCCGCTGGGCCGCTGCCCGCGCGCCGCTGCGCGTCATTTCGTGTTCGGCGGCGGCGGCGCACGATGCAGTCGATCTCGGCAGCGATCCGGCCGCAGCCGACCCGGAGCGCATCGCAGAAACGCTTGCGGCATACAAGGGAGCGCGGGGTGTGCGCGGCGGAGCCATCGCTTCGGAGCAAGGCGTGCGGGCGGCAATCTCCACCGGACTCGAATTCATTGTTGCCGACCCTATCCTGCCTGCACTTCTTGCTGCCGCAAGGATCGGCAGCGAGCCGCGTTTTGAAAGCAAAGTGGGCGCATGACCGATATCCCCTCACGAGACATCGAGGCACTGATCAGAATCTTCGATCAATCCAGCTGGGACGAACTGCGCGTCGTGGCGGATGGATTGGAAATATATCTTTCGAAAAACGCTCACGGCGAAATGCAGCCGGTCACCGTGGCTTCGGTAAAGAAAACCGAGGCAACACCCGCGGTCGAGACGGCCGGCGCGGCGATTTCGCAACCGATGAAGCGAGTCGCCACTTCGTCAATTCCTGAAGGGATGATCGCCGTTCGCGCACCAAATCTCGGCACATTTTATCGGGCGCCGAAACCGGGGGCGCCGCCCTATGTCGCGATCGGTCAGCAGGTCGAACCGGCGACGGAAATCTGCCTCATCGAGGTCATGAAACTCTTCACCTCGGTTTGCGCAGGCGCTGCCGGAATTGTGCGCGAGGTGCTCGCGGAAGATTCCCAGCTCGTTGAATTCGATCAGCCGCTGTTTCTGATTGAACCACTCGGTTGATAGACTCTCCATGCCGCTGCGCCGGATCCTGATTGCAAACCGCGGCGAGATTGCACTGCGAATCGTTCGGGCGGCACGTGCTTTGGGAATAGAAACGGTGCTTGCCGCCTCTGCGATCGATCGCGACAGTATGGCTGCGCGCGAAGCCGATCGTACCTTGGTCATTGGAGCGGCACCGGCTCGTGCATCTTATTTGAACGCCAATTTGCTCGTTCATGCGGCTGAGGGTGCTGGATGCGATAGCCTACACCCGGGCTATGGGTTTCTCTCGGAGCGAGCCTCACTAGCGGAACTGTGCGAGCAGGAAGGATTAATATTCGTCGGACCGACGGCGGCGTCGATCCGCGCAGTCGGCGACAAACTGGCGGCGCGGCGCCTAGCGCAAGCTACAGGTGTTGCAATGGCGCCAGGCAGCGCCAAGCTTGCTTCGCCACAAGCCGCGGTCGCCTTCGCCGATCAGATTGGCTACCCAGTCGTGACAAAGGCGTCGGCCGGCGGAGGCGGGCGCGGCATGGTGGTTGCCCGCGACGCCAAGACTCTCGCCGCCGCATTCGAGCGCGCCTCGATTGAAGCCGCAGAAGCCTTTGGCGACGGATCGCTCTTCGTTGAGCGTTTCGTAGAACGAGCGCGACACGTGGAAGTACAAGTCATGGGCGACGGCGAGGGCCACGTGCTGCACTTCGGTGAGCGCGATTGCTCGCTACAGCGTCGCTATCAGAAAATGGTCGAAGAAGCGCCCGCGACGGCTTTACCAGCAAGCACCAGGACTCGAATGCAAGCGGCGGCGGTCGATCTGCTGGCGACAATCAACTATCGGAATGCCGGGACAGTCGAGTTTCTCTATGACATCGAGCGCGACGATTTCTACTTCATGGAAGTAAACGCCCGTATTCAGGTCGAACACCCAGTCTCGGAAATGATCACCGGCGTCGACCTGATCGAACTTCAGCTCCGGGTGGCTGGTGGTGAGGCGTTGCCGACGCCGCAACGCGATATCGGGGTACACGGCCACGCGATCGAAGTCCGGATCATCGCGGAGGATCCTGGCCGCGGATTTGCGCCTTCGCCGGGGCGAATTACCGCCTGGTCCACGCCTCGCGGGCCGGGCATTCGCCTCGATACCGCTGCGGCGGCGGGCACAGTGATACCCCCATTCTACGACAGCATGATCGCGAAATTGATCGTGCACGCCGAGGACCGGCCCAGGGCTGTCGCGCTGTTGCGCGAAGCGCTGGAGCAATTCGAGGTCGGTGGGATCGCCACCAACATTTCACTTCTCCGCGCGGTCGCCGCCCATCCTGATTTTTCGAAGGGTGAGGTTGATACCCGCTGGCTGGAAGCAACGTTTCTGCCGGGCTACGGCGTGCGAAAGGAAGCCTGATATGGCGCATATCGAGTTTCTAGACGAGACCATGCGCGACGGACAGCAAAGTCTGTGGGGAATGCGCATGCAGGCCGGCATGGCTCTGCCGGTAGCGCCACTCATCGATCAGAGCGGCTTTCGGGTCATCGACCTTGCCGGCTCCTCTCTGTTCGAGGTGATGATCCGCAGTTGCCGCGAAAATCCCTGGGAAGGGCTCGATTTGCTCATTGCCGCGATGCCCCGCACGCGGGTGCGGGGTGGCATGCGCTCGAACGCGTCGGTGACGTTCGGCGTAACACCGGATTCGCTGATGGACGCCTGGATGCGACGCCTCAATGTTCACGGCTGTCGCAGCTTCTGGATCTATGATGTGCTGTTCAATATCGACAAAATGCACCGCCTGGCGAAGGTAGCGAAAGAATTCGGCTCGGAGGTCGCGGGGTCAATCATGTTTGCGCTGTCACCCGTGCACACCGATCAATATTACGCCGACAAAGCCGACAAGCTGTCGGCGAGCCCCGACATCGATACCTTGCTCCTGTACGACACCGCTGGTGTTCTCGATAAAGAGCGGCTGCGGACGCTGGTGCCTGCCATTCGCGCCAAGGCGCGCGGCAAACCCATCGAATTCCATGCGAACAACATCCTCGGCCAGTCGGCGAAGGCTTATCTTGATGCCATCGATCTCGGCATAACGATCCTGCACACCGCCAGCCGGCCGATGGCCAATGGTCCATCGGTTCCGTCGACCGAGATCATGGTCCACAATCTAGAACTGCTCGGTCACACGCACGGTATAGACAAATCGCTGCTGCCACCGGTCGCCGAACATTTCGAGCGCGTCGGCAAGGCGGCTGGCTATCCGGTCAACCAATCAAATGAATACGACGTGCTCGCGATCCATCATCAGATACCCGGGGGCATGACCGGCACCCTGAAGGCCCAGCTGGCGCAACACAATATGGCGGATCAGCTCGAGGAAGTGCTGCGTGAAACCGCCAAAGTGCGCCGCGAACTCGGCTACCCGGGCATGGCGACGCCGTTCAGTCAGCTCGTCGGCACTCAGGCGGTGCTCAACATTGTCACCGGTAAGCGCTACAGCATCGTGCCCGACGAGGTGATTCAATATGCGGCCGGTTTCTACGGCGAACCGGTCGCGCCGATCGATCAAGACGTGCTCGACAAAATCATGGAGGCGCCGCGTGCCAAGCAGGTGGCCGGAAATCCACCCGAGCAACCGACCATTGAAGAGCTGCGCCGGCGCTATGGCACTGACGACGACGATGAATTGATCCTGCGCGCCTTGGTGCCAGGACCTGACCTGGAAAAGATGCGCGCAGCGGGACCAGTAAAACGGGACTATCCGCTGCTCTCTTCCCCCGAGCTTGACCTGGTCGAACGCCTGATGCGTCTCGCCAAATCCCCCGTGGTGCAGATACGTTCGGCAACGCTGTCAGTCGATCTGCGCCGCGGCGCGAACTAAAGGGAACCTATGCGCAGGGCCGTCATAGTCGATGTCGTTCGTTCACCCTTTGGCCGCGGTCGTACCGGAGGCTCGCTCGATGGCGTGCATCCCGTCGACCTCTACGCGCAGGTGCTGAAAGAACTGTTGCGGCGCACCTCGATAGATCCGAGCCTCGTAGAGGACGTGATCACGGGCTGCGTCATTCAAGTGGCCGAGCAGTCCGGCAATATCGGCCGTCAGGCCGTCCTCGCGGCCGGCCTTCCCGAAGCAGTGCCAGCGGTAACGCTGGATCGCAAGTGCGGCTCGGCGCAGCAAGCGATGGATTTCGCGGCTCAGGGCGTGATCGCGGGAGCCTATGATGTTGTGATTGCGGGCGGCGTCGAAATGATGAGTCTGGTGCCGATGCGCGTCAACCGCATGGGCAAGGATAACGAGGGCCCGCTGTTTCACCGCCGCTACCCGGATGGCCTCGTCCGCCAGGGCATTTCCGCCGAATTGATAGCTGCGCGCTGGTCGATCAGTCGCGATGATATGGACTCGTTTGCGGTTCAGTCGCATCGCCGCGCCGCGGCAGCCGAGGATCGTGGGCTAACGCAAACGACAATCGCGCCCGTAGACGTGCCTCGGGGAACCGGCGCTATAGAGCGAATCGAGCGCGATGAAGGGCTGCGGCGCGACACAACCGTAGAGAAGCTGAGCGCGCTTAAGCCGGCCTTCGAAGATACCGCGATGGCAGGACGCTTCCCCGAGATCCGCTGGGGCGTGACGGCGGGCAACTCTAGTCAAGTGACCGACGGGGCCGCTGCCGCTCTCATCGTCGAAGAATCGGTAGCCTCGCGTCTGAATCTTAGACCACGCGCGGCCGTCACGCACTTCGCCCTCGCGGGCGACGATCCCATCCTGATGCTCACTGCCATTATTCCCGCCACACGCAAGGTGCTTAAGCGCGCCGGCCTTTCGATCGGTTCCATCGACGCCTTTGAGGTGAACGAAGCTTTCGCGTCCGTCGTGCTCGCCTGGGTGCAGTCGATCGGGGCTGATCCACAGCTCGTCAACCGTTTTGGCGGGGCCATCGCACTTGGCCATCCGGTCGGCGCATCAGGCGGGCGCCTACTCGGCAATCTTCTCGCCGCACTCGAAGATAGCGGCGGACGCTATGGTCTGCAGACGATGTGTGAGTCTGGCGGCATGGCCAATGCCACATTAGTCGAACGGCTCTGAACTGGAGCTGTCGTCGCTCGCCGTGGCGCCCGATCCCTGTTGGTGTCAGGGATGTCCGCTTGTGTCAAATGTTTGCCACGGCACGATGTCCGACCGGGGTGGTCGCCTCGAATAAATGATAGAGGTTACGCGCCGGGATGAGTTCGTCGTAGGGCCAATTTTCAAGCGCGACGACTTCCGATCGTCCTGACGGTTCTGGTAAATCTTGTTGTTCGTGGTGGAACTCCCGGCCCAATCATCGGTCTCCGCCCTTTAGCCGGCGCCTCGCAACGCATCGTCGGCAATGGGCGGCATTTATTTGCCGACCAATTTCGCGCGTTCGGCATCGCGCAATTCTCGGCGCATGATCTTTCCGGTGGTGGTCATCGGTAGCGCGGCGACAAATTCGACGTCCCGCGGCACTTCATGTTTGGCTAAGTGATCGCGCACAAAGTCGCGGATTTCGTCAACAAGTTGGCGACTCGGGAAGAAGCCGTCCCGCAAGACCACGAACGCCTTTATTGATTCGGTTCGTACCGGGTCGGGCACGCCGACAGCCGCGGCCATGACGACTGCGGGGTGCCGAGCGAGCGCATCCTCAATTTCCGCAGGGCCAATGCGGTAGCCGCCGCTAGTAATGACGTCATCGGCGCGTCCCTGGAACCAGAAATAGCCGTCCTCGTCGCAACTCCCTAGATCGCCAGTGATTAGCCAACCATTGGCGTATTTGTCGCGGGTAGCCGGCGGATTGCGCCAGTATTCGAGCATCATCACTGGATCCGGACTGCGGAAGGCGATGTTGCCGGTTGTCCCCGGCGGCAGCATTTCGCCGGCGTCGTTGACGATGGCGGCGATGTGGCCAGGTACCGCACGTCCGATCGAACCCGGCTTGATGGGCATGATGCTAGAGTTCGAACCAAGGACGAGGTTGCACTCGGTCTGACCGAATACCTCATTGATCGGGACCCGCAGGACTTGGTTGCCCCATTCGAGAAGCTCCTTGCCGACCGACTCGCCGCCTGAATAAACCACGCGAAGCCGGGTGCGGAAGCGTTTGACCGGGTCGGGCACTTGGCGCATCAGGCGCAGCATGGTCGGCACTAACAGCGCGGTACGCACCTGATGGCGCCCGATCATCGCGAAGGCCTGTTCGGGATCGAAGCGCGGCGCCCGGAAGGTGAGTACGGGAAAGCCGTGGTACCAGGCAGGCATCAGCACATCCATCAGACCGGCGAGCCACGCCCAGTCCGCCGGCGACCACATGACGTCACCCGGCTGCGGGAAGAAATCGAGACCGAACTCGGCCCCCGGCAGATGTCCGAGCATGGATCGATGCGCCTGAAGTGCGCCCTTTGGACTCCCAGTTGTGCCCGAGGTGAAATTCAGGAAGGCCGGGTCGTCGGCAGCGGTATCGACGTTGGTGAAACTATCACGTGCGGTCTCGAGCGCGGCCGGCAGCGATTCTGCTTCCGGTGCCTCGCCATCGATCAGGTAGAGGCGGACGGCGTCAGTCGCCAGAGCCATACTCCGAAAGGCGGTTGGCAGGTTCACTTGATCGGTGATGACTGTTCGGGCTCTGACCAAATTGAGCCGATAGGCGACGGCTTCGGCGGAAAATAGCGTGGAGACCGGCACTGATACCAGGCCAGCCTTCCAGCACGCGACGTGCGCGATGGCGGTCCAAGAATTCTGGCCCAGCAACAGCATGACCCTGTCGCCTTTGACGAGGCCGGTGGTCACAAAAAGGTTTGCTAGCTGATTGGCCTTGCGCTGAACGTCACGAAAAGTCATTTGCCAAGTCTTGCCATCGGCTGCTTCGCCGATCAGCGCGACCCTGTTCGGATCGGCCGCATGCCGGTCGCAAACGTCGGTGGCAATGTTGTAGCGCGCCGGGATGTTCCAGCGAAATGAACCGTAGAGATGCTCGTAGGTCGGCAATCGTTCCATGAGGGTGAGTGCCGTTACTAATGCCGCTGATGAGCGTTTCGAGATGCGATCCGCCGCGCCAGCGCATGCCGATGGACCTCCGAGGGACCGTCGTAGATACGGAACGGCCGGATATCGCGATAGATGCGCTCAATGACCGTGTCGCTCGTGATCCCGATCGATCCAAGAATCTGCAGGCTGCGATCGACCACCCGGCCAAGCGCCTCGGAACAAAACACCTTGGATATACTGGTCTCGTCGCGCGCATGCTCATGGCGATCTAACAACCATGCCGCGTGCCAAATCGTCAGACGCGACAGGTGCAAATCGATTTCATTGTCGGCCAACATGAAGCCGACTCCCTGATGTTCGCCAAGCGTACGGCCGAACGAATGACGCCGCCCGGCATATTCGGCTGCGATAGCGTGGCATCGCCGCGCCGCGCCAAGCCAGCGCATGCAATGGGTCAAGCGAGCAGGCCCGAGTCGGACCTGCGCGTTGCGAAAGCCCTCGCCGATCTGCCCCAAAACGCGATCGGGCGTGACGTGAACATCTTTGAACGAGACTTCGGCGTGTCCGCCAGGCGAGTTAGTATCAATTGTTTCGAGCATGCGGTCGACGCTGAAACCCGGTGCGTCCATGTCAACAAAGAACATTGTCGCCCCGAGGTCCACTCCCTTCGAATCGAGTGTGCGCGCCATGACGATGTTGATGCTAGCCTCGGGAACGCCAGTGATCATCCACTTGCGGCCTGTTATGACGAACCCGTCGGATGTCTGCTGAGCGATCGTCTGCAGCAACGACGGATCGGATCCGGCTCCGTCGGTCACGGTCTCAGTCATAGAGAAGACCGACCGAATTTCTCCGCGAACCAAGGGTGCGAGCCAGCGGGCCTTCTGCTCAGGGGTGGCGACGACGTTGAGCAGATTGACATTTCCCTCATCGGGGGCCTGAATATTGAGCGCGAGCGGCCCGAGGGGCGACCAGCCGGCCGCCTCAAAAACAACCGCCATGCCACGGTGATCCAATCCTAGACCGCCGAATTCCTTCGGACCGTGCGGCGACAACAAACCGGCGGCGCGGCCGAGTCCGATGAGCTCGCGGCGCAGTTGCTCGGATGCGCCGTGCGCGCCTTGCCGCTTGTCGTTCTCGTACGCAATGATCTTGTTGGCGATAAAGCCTTCGACGCGATCGCGCAGATCGGCCAAGTCGGAAGGAAGCTCGAAATCGATCACGTTTGCCTCCGCGAAGATGGCCGGCTTGCCGCACGGCGCGCCAGTTCGATTCCCCGAGCGAACAATGACGAAATGGACGGGGCGAACCGCTCCCACAAAATATCGGTCCGCTTGCCGGTGCGATGGAGCTTCACGTTGAGGCAAGCAATGGCGCCGAGCCGGTAACTCGCCAGGGCCTCATACCAATCGATGCGGTGTAGCGCGGGGCCACCCGCCTCGCAGTACGCGTCAACCAGCTCATCCCGCGATACCGGCGCGACGGGCTGCCAAGCCGGATCCCAGGCTTGGCCATCGGCCATCATTGACAGCCAGCCAACGTCCAATCCCTGCGAACCTATTGAACTCAGTTCCCAATCGATCAATCCTCCGGCCTGACCGTTCACATACAGAATATTACCCGGCTGAAAGTCGCCATGGACGACCCCGACCGGGTAGCCGTCAGGAAGACGCGCGGCCAACAACTTTCCGAGCTCGGTTCCGGCCACAACCCACTTTCGTTCCTGCGCGTGGCGCAAAAGCGGCGTCCAATATTCAAGCTCTTCGCTCAGCGGCCGGGGCCTTTCCCAATCGGGAAGCGATGTCCGCCAGTCAACTTTGTGCAGGCGTGCGAGCATCCGCGCCGCCTGCAGCCACACATGACTCGTTTCAATCGGGACCCGCAGAAACGAGCTATGAGGCTCCCACACCAAGAAGATACGGCCGGGCAAACGCTCCATGACGATGAAAGGCGTACCAAGCGCGTCGCTATCTGCCGATGCCCAGGGCACGGCGGGTACAGGCAGCCCCAGCGCTTTTAACGCCCGAAGTAGCGGCGCCTGGCGATAAACGTCGGTGTTACCACGGCGGGTGACGCCAGCAGGGGCCAGTTTGAGGACATAGGAATCGAGCGGCCGGCCGTCAGCATCCACAATATCGAAGCCGAACGTTAGCCCAGCGTGGCCGTCCCCCATCGCAGCCAAGTTGGCGACGCGCATGCCAACGCCACGCTCGTTCTCAACGAATTTTTGCAAGCGATTCGCAAGATCGCCGTCTCGTCCGGAGGCGGGACACGAATTCGCGGTGACTGCACTCATTGCGGCGACTCAAAGATCTAATCACCCGCCCAGGCACGAGCTCCAACGGGTCCGAGGTCCGCTAAGTCGGAACCTTCCCATCGGTGTCTGCCGGGCACGTTCGCGCGCATCCTCGCGCTCCGCCCCCACTCTGTTTCCGTCATCTCTCGAAGGACGGCCAACTCAACCGGTCGGTCGCAGCTGGGACCAGTACGGCAGCTAGTTCATTCAAGGAATTTCTCCAAGCGCCCGGAGCCGGGAGGCGAGCGCCTCGGTGGCCTGTTCTGCATCACCTTGGCCGAGAATGAACATGATACCGTCGCAGCCCTGGTCGCGGAGCTGGTCGAGCTTGGTACGCCAACGCGGGGCGTCTCCCCAGATGACGAAATGCTCCACCAAAAATTCCGCCAGCGCAGGCGAGACGATCTCTAGGTTCAAAGGTCGGGTGGTATCGGCATGGTAGGCGTAATCGTAGCGTTGCCACATCGCGCGAACGTCGGCGTGGAGTGCCTCGGGGATACCGCGTTCGGAAAGATCGCCGCGAAACGCGCGGTTCGCTATCGCCACCACCAGCGTGCCCATCTCATCGAGCACAGAGCCGATGCTGCCAGCGAGCGAAACGGCGGGTCCGAGCCAGACTTTCTGCTCGGCACGCTTGCGTCCAGCCGCAATACGGCGCGTCAAGACGGTGGGATCCATCGTACCGCCATAGAACATGCCATCGCCTTGGTCACCCGCAAGCGCCGCCATGCGCTGCCCATCGGCGGCGACAAAGAGCGGACAGCCTTTTCGCGCGAGGCCGGTGGCTGGAATGCGGCTCTCGTTGAATTGAGCGCCGGCGCCGGCCCAATAGCCACGGATCGCACTGACGGCCTCGCCCAACTGTTTGACGGTGGCGGGAGCCAATCCGACGCCGCGCGCGCCGCTGTTTCCAGTTGCGATCACGCCAACAGTCCGGCCGTGTCCGATCTCGTTGAGCGTCGCGAGCAGATTGCCGACAATAAGCGGATGACGAAGCGTGACGTGCGTTACGACAGGCCCGACCGTGAGGCGGCGCGTGGCATTCAACGCCTCGAGCTGATGCAAATAGCTTTCCTGATAAACCGTCGGCGAATCAGCGACGCCCAGCCACGAGAAGCCGAGCGCCTCCGCCCGCTCGGCCACGCGACGGGTCTCGGCCGCGCGGCGTGGAAAAATCATAACCCCGTAATCAAGGCGATCGGCCACGGCAAGCGCTCCCGGACAGTGGAAACCCGATCCCGTCAGTGGATGGCGGCGTACATGATCTTTTCCTCGGTCGCTTCCAAGGCCGAGAACTCCTCCACCACCTTGCCCATCCGGCAAACCAAGATGCGGTCGGAGAGGGCCATGACTTCGGGCAGATAGGACGAAATGACGACTACTGCCTTCCCTTCGTCGGCCAAACGATTGATGAGCTGATGGATTTCCGTGATCGCGTTCACGTCAACGCCGCGTGTTGGCTCGTCAAAAATGATGACTTCGGGTTCCTGCACCAGCGACTTGGCGATCACCAGCTTTTGCTGATTGCCGCCCGACAGCTCGATGGCCTTGACGTCCTTGCTGATAGCCCGAATGTTTAGACGTTTGATCAGTCGCTCGCCGACCTCCGTCGCCTCGCGCTTGGAGACCAGCTTGCGGGCGCTGCGCATCTTGGCAAGGAAGCCGAGATAGATGTTGTCGGCTATGGACTTGGTTTCGAAGAAGCCCTCAACCTTGCGGTCCTCGGTCACGTAGACGATGCCGTCGCGAACCGCCGGCGCCGGAACGAGATAGCGAACCGGCTTGTCGTTCAGGAGGACCTCGCCGCCATACATGATGTCGCGCTTGATCACGCCGGCTGCGACCTTAAAAGTCTCTGTCCGCCCGGATCCGACCAGGCCGAACACGCCGGTAATCTGGCCGGCGAATACCGAAAGCGAGTTATTCTTCACCATCGCCGCCATGCGCAAGTTCTCGACCGACAGCACGCGCTTTCCGGCGGGCCGCATCGTTGTCTTCCGCTGTCCATAAAGCGTCTGAGAAAGGTCGCGCCCGACCATTGCCTGAACGAGTCGCGCCCGGTCGAAATTCTCTTTGCGGTCGGTCACCACCAGTTTGCCGTCACGCAGCACCGTGATTCGGTCGGAGACGAGAAGCGCCTCTTCCAGCGCGTGCGAGATGAAAATGACGGTGACGCCTCGCGCCTTCAGATTGAAGACGAGGTCAAAGAAATATTTCTTTTCTTCGGGCGTCAGACTAGCTGTTGGTTCGTCGAAGATGATCACCTTGGCTTTGTGCAGGACGGCGCGCGCGATCTCCACCATTTGCTTCTTGGCGGCACCGAGCAAACTAACGGTCGCGGTCGGATCGACGTCGAACTGCAAGGACTGCAGGAATTGCTGCGCGGCGATGTAGATGCTTCGCAGACGGTTGAAAAAACGCTCCTGTCCGAGGAATAGGTTCTGGGCGACCGTCATCGTCGGTACCAGGCTCGTCTCCTGAAACACCATGGCGACGCCGAGGTGAAGCGCCTGCACCGGAGTTTCGGGCCGCACCTCTCGCCCCTCGATCAACATCTGTCCGGAGGTGAGCGGGACAACTCCGGCCATTGCTTTGGTCAGCGTCGACTTGCCGGCGCCATTCTCTCCGACGAGGGTGTGGATCTCGCCCGGCAACAGCGCGAAATCGATGTCTTCGATCGCCGGAACCCCGGCATATTTTTTTGTCGCCTTTCGCATCTCCACTATCGGGACCGTCATGACAGTACTCTCCGCTCCGCGTCGGCGACGGCTAGTTTCAAAATGCGTCGACGGCCCTTGGCCAGCACGAATAGCGTCCCGGAGCACTCTACTGCGGCAACAACGCCGTGGTTCTTGCCGTCGACGCGGCTGTGCAGTGAGTATCGAATCAAGCCATCGGGCGAAAGGCGCATCACCAGCCCGTAGGATCGCGGGGGTGCCCACGGTTTGTGGATACCACGCATCTTGAGGTGGGCGCCTTGCAGCGGCTCGAGGAAGGTGTTGCCGGAGGTGAGCGCCGGCGCGATCCAATATCGCGGATCGACCTCCCTCATCATGCGCGTGCGATAGGCCTTTTGGCGAAGTACAAACTCCACGAGCTGAGTGCGGCAGGTGAAGGCGGTGAGCCAGTAGCCGCCCTGCGCTGCCGGCGACACGCGCGACGGATAGCATGGCAGTCGGCTGACGACCGGAAGTCCCGCTTTGCGCTCGCCATATGCAACCACGCGGTGCGCCCAACTCTCGCAGACCCAGGTATCTTTGCCGACCGAGGCAGCGCCGAATGCGTGCGCAAGGCCACTCGCAATCTCGCGCGCACTGCCGTCAGCGAGGTCGAGTTCGAGGAAACGGCCACTGCGGCCGAGCGACATCAGGTCATGACACCAGCGATCGTAGGGCTGGGTTTGCGAACCGTCGGTGACCAACAGCCGTCCGTCGGCAGTGGCGCAAATCGCGTTGGCGGCGTTCAGCGGCTTGCCGTCGACGCGCGTCCAGCGTCGTCCGTCACTGGGCCCGCCGACAACGCGCACCTCGGCGCCGTCAACCGCGACGGCCACACCTCCGGAAGGCACGATGGCGAGACCGGTGATCCGCCCGTCGACCTGCGCCGCCGTGGTCGCAGTGTCACCATCGTATCGTAAGACGCTTGCACCGTCGGCGACGAACAGCGACGTCCCGTCCGTTGCCAGGTCCTCTGGCGAGTCAAGTTCGGCGAAAGTTTCCGCTTGTTCCAGAATTTGGTTCGGCTTGAGCGCCCCGTCGAAAATAGGGACCGTGATGGCCGCGCCGCCTCGGCCAAGAAGCTGGTCGGTCCAGGTACGGAGCGCCGCAATCACGACCGCCGCCCCCAGCGTCGGTCATACTGGACGAAATCGGGATCGGCGCCGGGTATCTTGTAGCGGCCAATTCGGTTGTTCATGATCCCGCCGAGATAGAGATAGCCGCGATGCTCACGCATCGACGTGATCATGGGATGGTTGATGCCGTTGAGATCCCACAGCGTCTCCAGCACCTCTCCTTGCTCATTGAATTTGAGCACGCAGCCGGTGTTGATGTTGGGGAACAGCCATTCGTCTCTTGGCACGCGCTTTGCCATCTTGCGGCGGAAGCTTGGCATCTTCCAGGCGAGATCGAGCGCCGGACAGCGCATGCCGACCAGAGACATCCAGTAGTGTCCGTCAGACGAGTTGTTGATGTTGTCGGGGAAGCCCGGCAGATTTTCCATCAGCATTTCAACCTTGCCGGATTTCGGTCCATCGAACCAATAACGTTTGACGGTGCACCCCCAAGTCTCGGCAAAAAGAATCGACTGTCCGTCGCTGGCGACGCAGATGCCGTTGGGAAAGATTAGGTTGCGCAGCACCGTGTGCGTCTTGTTGGTGTTAGGGTCGTAGCAGATGATGCGACCGTTGCCGCGCGCTTCGAGCCCGTCGGTAGCCCATTCGTGCATCTCATAGCGCACGGTCGCTTCGGAGAAAAAGATGCGGCCATCATCTGTAATGTCGAGATCGTCAGCGAGCCGCAAGCGGCTGTCGTCGTTGATCGAATGCAGGCTGCGATTGGTCTCATCGGTCGCCTTTTCGACCTTTCGATCCGGCGTGACGCGGTAGAGTCCCATTCCGCCGATGCAGACGTAGAGATTGTCCTGCCGATCAAAGGCCATGCCCAGCGGCGTGCCGCCGATATGCGCATAGACTTCCATGCGCTCGTAATCGGGCGGGAAAAACCGAATGATGTCGCCGTGGCGCGAGCCGCCGTAGAGGTGGTTCTCCCGGTCAAGGATTACGTCTTCGGCGCCTTCGATGCGGCCGAGCCCGATCACCGTCACGTCGCGCAGCTTGTCGTTGATCGCCCAAGGCGTGCCGCAGTCGGGCGCGGTCGACGGGGCCGCGAGCACGTTGTGATAGGTTGGGCTGACATAGACCTTGTTGACAATGCGGTGGCGGTTTTTGAGCCAGCGTATGTCGATCACCGCGGACACGAGGAGGATCGAGGCCAACGCCATGCGGTTGATGCCGCCGGGCAGGCCCATGGTTGTGATTCCGTTGGTGATCAGCAACACGATAAGCGTGCCGACCAATGCCTTGGAGACCGTGCCCTTGCCGCCCCCGAGGCTAATGCCGCCAAGCACCGCGGCAGTTAGCACCAGCACCTCGAGGCCGACGCCAATATCGCCTCCGACGGTAGCGAGGCGCGCCGCGAAAAAGAGCGCGCCAATGGATGTCAAAACGCTGCACCCGACGTAACACAGCGCCACGGTGCGGCGCACGGCAACGCCGCTGTTGTAGGCGGAGCGTCGCGAGCCGCCGATCGCGGTGATATGCCAACCCGGTCGCATCCGGGTCATGAAGAAGAAGCCGAAGACGACAATCACCATGTAGACGAGAGCAACCGTCGGCACGCCCAGCACGTCGCCACTGCCCATCCAGTCCCAGAGATTGGAGTCGGGAAATCCCGCGGCAATGCGCGTCGAATACCGCTGAATCAGCATGTCGTAGGCGGAGCGGTAGATGATGAGAGTGATCAGCGTCGTAATGAAGGCGCGCAGTCGAAAATAGCCGATCAGCACACCGTTGATCGCGCCCAGCGCGGCGCCAGACAGGAGTGTCAGCGGCACGGCTGCGGCGACCGGCCATTTCAACACGTGCATGACATACAACGCGCAGAAATTTGTCAGGGCGAAAGTCGAGCCGACGGAAAGATCTATGCCGCCAACGATCATGACCAACGCCATGCCGAGGACAACGCAACCGATTTCGCCGGCTTGGCGCGCCGCGTCCGCGAGCGCCGCCGGCGAGAAAACGCCATCGATTGCTCTGCTGAGCGCGAACGCTACGACGATCAATACGATCACCGGTATCGCCGTCTCGGTCCAGCGCTTGGCGAGGATCTCGCCCAGCATGTGGTCAGGCCAATAGCGATAGCGCAGCCGCACCAAGGTATCGCGCAGCGAGGGTTTCGCCGGCGGTGCGACGAACGGTTCCGTCGTCGAATGCAAAGAGGGGCGGCGCGTCAGATCATCCATTGCGGCACGTCTTCGTGAGCGCCAGCCACTGTAAAAGTGGCGCCGGCGTCGGCAATCCCGCCCGTGTGCGGCATCTGACTTCGCGCACGGGCGGGGAGATTTGGCTTCGTTTCAGCTCTTGCTGAGGCTCCAGCAAGTGCCCTCGGCCGAGGCGTTTTCCTTGGTGATGGGAATAAGCGTCGTGTAGATCGAGGCTTTGGCACTCCCTGGTTTCAGGCCAGAGACCAAGAGCCATTTGATCATCGCCGCCATGTTGCTCGCTTGGGTCGGAACGTCGTAGCTGAGATCGAGGTCGAACGATCCGTTCTTCACTTGGTCGCAGGCGCCTTTCTGTTCGCCGCCGCCCGACGTCGCCAAGAAAACCTTGCCTGTCAGCCCGGCTTCCCTGATGGCCGCGGCGGTTCCGATATCCATGCCATCCCAGAAACCAACGATGCCGCAGAGATCAGGATTTTGCTTCAGCACCGTCTGCGCGATGCCCTTCGCCTTGGACGCATCCCAATCGGCTGCCTGACTCGAGACCACTTTGATCTCGGGGTGCTTCGCCAGCACGTCCTCGACGCCCTTCAGCGTATAGGCGCTCGCCGCCGCCGAGAGTTGCCCCTGCATGACGGCAACCTTGTTGGACTTGCCTTTGCAGAAGTCGACGACGGCCGTCATGTCCCTTTGACCGATATCGACCCAATCGGCTCCGACAAACGCCGTAGTCGGGAAGCTCGAGCGCATGTTGATTTGCACAACGTCGATCCCGGCCGACTCCGCTTTCTGCAGCAGCTTCGCGTAAGTCTGGACGTCGGGGTTGTGGGCGATGATTACGTCGGGCTTTTCGGAGATCAAGTTGGTGAGCGCCTGGGCGCCCGCATTCGTGCTCCAATTGGGGTCACGTACCTCGATCTTGACGCCGAGTGGCTCAAGTTCACGCTTCAGTCCGGCAAGCCACCCTTGCGCCAAATCAAAGCTCATCGCGACCGGCAAATAGGCCACCACTTTGCCCTGCAGCGCTTTGAGATACGGCTCACGAAACGGCTCCTCTAAACCCTGGGCCCGCGTTGGAAGCGCCGACCCGAGCAGAGCGGCCGCCAGCGTAGCCCCGGCGAGAGCTCGCGGTAGAGCACTGTTGAAGTAACCATTCATGTCTTCCTCCCTTGTTGGACTTGCTTGCTTTTTTCGCGCGATGCGCGGTTCAGATATCACCTTGCTGAGCGGTCTCCTCGTTGCGCGGATTGATGATCGAATCCGCGAGTATCGCTACCAGCAGGATGATCCCCTTGATGAAATTCTGGCCATAGTAGGAGACGTCGAGGATCGTCATCGCATTGAGGATGGTGCCGATGAGCAACGTGCCGATCACCGCGTTCAACACGCCGCCGCGTCCACCCGAAAGACCGATGCCGCCAAGCACGCAAACTAGAATAACGTCATAGATGAGCGTTGAGTTGTAGATTCGGGTCTCCATGCTGTTGACGGAGGCCGCCAAAACCAAGCCGGCAAATGACCCGATCAGCGCTGCCAGGAGATACTGCAGGACTATAACCGGCCGCGTTGGAATGCCCGTGGTTCGTGCACCGAACGGATTGTCGCCGATCGCATAGACATAAGCGCCCAGCCGCGTGCGACGCAGGAAGAAGGCGACCACAATCGTTGCTAAGGCAAACATGATGATCGGCATAGGCACGCCCAAGAAGGTGCCGCGACCGATCCAAGCGATCGGGTCAAGCTTCTCGCTCCATTGAACGACATCGAGGCGGAAGAAGAATGCCTGGCCGAGCCCAGCCAGGAAAAGGCCTGACGCCAGCGTTGTGAACAACGAGGGGACTTCGGCGTAGGCTATTAGCCAACCGTTGAGCAGACCGAAGCCAACGGCGAGGGCGGCGGAGGCGGTAAAAGCCTCCAGAACTGAATGCCCGTTTTGGACCATCTGCAGGAGCAATCCGGGGGGCACAGCCAGCGTCGCGATCATCGACAGATCGATGCCGCGTCCGATAATCACGATAGCCATCCCCAAGCTCAGAATGCCGAGGACGGCTACGTTCTGCAGCAGAGCAATCATGTTGTCGGGCGTCAGGAACCCGGGAAGAAACAGCGAAAAGCCGACAAAAAGCGTCACAAAGATGCCGAACACGATGCCTTGTTGCGTGATCCGGTGGCTCCGCATCTTCGGTTGTCCGGCAAACATCCGATTGTCCGACAAGCGTACTATCGTATAATATGGTTGGGTTCGTCAACACCGGGTGCCGATCGTTACCTCGGCATTTGCTGGATTTCGGAGACTGCGGATGAGTTTCGCCGCGGAGGCACAGACACTTTTATTAGGGGCCTGGGCGGCGAAGGGACCCAACCCCGGGCCCTCGATTCCAAAAGACATCAATGATCGCATGCCCAGGCCGATATCATGAGCTTTCAATTCGAAAAGCTGAACGTCCCATCCGCCTATCAGGTCGTTTCCCGAGAACTGAGGCGCATGATCCTGCAGGGTGCGCTCAAGACCGGGCATCAATTGCCGACCGAGACGCAGCTCGCCAAACAACTGGGTGTCAACAGGTCAACGGTGCGCGAAGGCATCCGGCAGCTTGAGAATGAAGGACTGGTTCGGCGCGAGGGCCGCAAGCGGCTATGCGTTACCGTGCCCGACCGGCGCGACCTCGCGCCGCGCGCCATCCGCACGCTGGTGATGCACCAAGTGACCTTTCGGGAATTATGGGAGGCTGCGCTGGTCCTTGAACCTGCCTGCGCCTCACTGTGCGCCGCCAATCACAACGACGAGCTGCTGGCGACTCTGGAAAGCAATTTGCAGCAAACGCGTCACGTCATAGGCGACACGCAACGATGCACTGAACTAGACACGGAGTTTCACGGTATTGTGGCAGAGGGCGTCCACAACAAAGCATTGTTGCTGTCACGAGAACCGATAGGCCTGCTGTTGTACTCGGCTTTTGATAGACTTTGCCCGCTGCTTCCTCAAGCAAGCGCCCGCATGCTTGGGGCACACGAGCAGATCACAAGGGCGATCGGGGAGGGCGATTCCACCGAGGCCGCACGCTGGATGCGCAAACACATCGTGGATTTTCGACGCGGCTGGGAAATGGCCGCGCTGAGCCTCGATCTGCCCGTCGACTTACCGAGGGTCGTCGCCGACACTTGAGCCGTTGGGTTATGGAAAGTCTGTTACCCGAGGCTTCTTTCTGTCGTGTTATGGCCGGTCGGTGATCTATCAGGCGATATCGTCCCACGGCTGCATTGCGCTGCAAGCGGTCGCAACGGTCGGCAGACTGTCAAAACCGCCGCATGAAACTTTCCGCCTCAGGGCGCGCACTCCAGCTTGGAGGCAAAAATGGACTACGGGAAGAGATCGAGCTTGCGCTCGCGGGTGATCTCGCGGGCGTTCGCCACCCGCTGCTCGTAAGACAGGCCCCGCACGATGACCGCCGGC
>Ga0187783_10000877_pt1 | contig 22101 bp, 17 predicted proteins | sample 1015_SJ02_MP02_2_FD_132471 | JGI IMG/M metagenome (GOLD analysis project Ga0187783, IMG submission 132471) | Tropical peat soil microbial communities from peatlands in Department of Meta, Colombia - 1015_SJ02_MP02_20_MG | ecosystem: Environmental > Terrestrial > Soil > Wetlands > Peat | place...
CAGGCAGACCTTGCCGCCGACGTCGGCCTGGTAATCGGAACGTTGCTGCGGCGGCAAGGTGGGGTGACGTACGGGTGAGCGTCGGAACAGGCCAGGAGACCCGGTCGCGGTCCGTCGCTGCCTGGGTGCTAGTAGCGCTGCTAACCGGTTACCGGCGGTTTGTCAGCCCGCTGCTGGGTCAACGGTGCCGGTTCTACCCGTCGTGCAGCGCGTACGCCCTGGAAGCCGTGCAGGTGCACGGTGCGCTGCGGGGCTCCTGGCTGGCCGCGCGTCGGCTGAGCCGTTGTCATCCGTTCCATCCCGGCGGCCTGGATCCGGTTCCTCGTCGGGAATCGGAGCAGGCGACTACCGCGGTGGCGATGACCAACGTTCGGGGCGAGGACGTCACGAGCAGAGCACAAGGGAGTTAGCAGGGTGTCGAATCCACTGGATTACCTCTATGAGGCAGTCGGCTGGGTCTTCACGCACATTTATGACGTGCTGAAGCCCGCTCTCGGCGCCACTAGCGGCTGGACCTGGTTCTTCTCCATCGCGATTCTGGTCATCCTGATGCGGCTGATCATGGTGCCGCTGTTCGTCAAGCAGATGCACACCACCAGGGCGATGTCGGCGCTACAGCCGCAGATGGCCGCGCTGCGCAAGAAGTACAAGAACGACAGGCAGACGCTCAACCAAGAGACGATGAAGCTCTACCAGGAGGCGGGCGTCAACCCGCTGATGGGCTGCCTGCCGTTCGTGCTTCAACTGCCGCTGTTCTTCTCGCTCTTCAGCGTGCTGCGGGCTATCGCCGAGTACACGGGCGGCGTACCGAAGTACGGGCTGCCGAAGTCGCTGGTTGTGGCAGGCCAGCATGCCAAGATCCTTGGCGCTTCGATCGCCGACAAGGTGCTGTTCACTGGCACCGCGCACGTGCCCCTGCACGCCAAGCTGGTGATCCTCTGCTTCGTGGCGATCAGCATGGCGACGACGTTCCTGACGATCCGGCAGAGTCAGAAGCGCGGGATGATGCCCGCGGCCACGCCGGACAATCCGATGGCGCAGTCGCAGAAGTACATGACTTACATCATGCCGCTGTTCGCGCTGACCGGTCTGTACTGGCCGTTCGGGCTGGTCCTGTACTGGGTGACGACGAACGTGTGGACGATGGGTCAGCAGTTCATCCTCGGCCGACGGTACCCGTACACGCCGCCAGCAGCCACGACCGACGGCGCCACGGCATCCGCACCGGCCACGGCCAAGGCGCTCACCGGCGGCTCGGCGCGCTACCCGGCGAGGAAGCCGGCCTCGGCCACGCCAGGGTCGAAGGGCGCCGGCGGGACCGCACCGGGGCGGTCCAGCTCGAGCACACCCCGGCCGAGCCGGGTCGGCGCTAACGGGGCTTCCGCGAACGGATCGGGCGGCACGGGCTCGGCCTCGGCGAGCAGCGTGCTGCGACGGCTGGGTCGCGGACGCGGTGAACCCGAGCCGCAGCCGGAATCGCCTGAGGTTAAGGTCGTGAGACGGCAGACACAGCGGCAGTCTCGGAGCAAGCGCTCCGGCAAGCGCTAGCGGTCGCGTTAGCGGTCGGAGCGGTCAGCCTGGTGGCTGCGTTGCGGGTCAGGTCGGTCGGCGGATGGGTTCGAGGAGGATCCTGGCATGAGCCAGCAGGACGACGCGGTGCCGGACTCTGGCGCCGAGGATGAGGCTGGGACCGCGCTCGCGGTGAGCACTGCGGCCGACGACGACAGCGACGGTGCCGCGTCGGCAGGAGCCCTCGGCGACGAGGTGCCCCCTGCCGCGGAGGACGCTGACGAGACGGCCGGGTCCGGCGACGAGCCGCGACTGACCGTTGCCGACCTGGAGCTTGAGGGAGAGATCGCGGCGGACTACATCGAGGGCCTGCTGGATGTGGCGGACCTCGATGGCGACATCGACATGGACGTCGAGGGCGACCGTGCGGTGGTGTCGGTAGTCGGTGCGACGCTGAGCGAGCTTGTGGGGCGGCGCGGTGAGGTGCTGGAAGCGCTGCAGGAGCTGACGCGCCTGGCGGTGCACCAGCAGACGGGCAACCGGACGCGGATGATGCTGGACGTGGGCGGCTACCGGCAGCGCCGGCGCGCTGAGCTAGCGGAGGCGGGCCAGGATGCCGCGGAGGAGGTTCGCCGGACCGGACAGCCGAAGAAACTCTGGCCGATGAACCCGTTTGAGCGGAAGATCGTGCACGACGCGGTGGCGGCGGCCGGACTGCGCAGCGAGTCCGAGGGCGAAGAGCCGGAGCGGCGCGTGGTCGTGATGCCCGTCGGCTGAGCCAGGGGGCTCACTGCTGCGCGGAACGACGCGGACGGTTCGGGCCAGGCTGGGTGCGCGCGGAGAGCGAGTCGCCGTGTCCTCGTGACGGCGCCTGACTCGTTCGCGTGTGCGGTCGAATTCTAGTGTGTGACCAGGAACGAGAAACTCTGATGTCGGCGACGACTGAGACTGGAGATGGAGCCGGTCCGGAGAACGGGACCGCTCTAGCCGCCGAAGCCGCGGCGATGTTTGGCACCGCGCTGCCACAGGCGGACCGGTATGCCGCGCTGCTGACCGGCGCTGGTGCCGAGCTCGGCATCGTTGGCCCAGCGGAGGCAGCGCGGATCTGGGATCGGCACCTGCTGAATTGCGGAGTAATCGCGCGGCTGATTCCGGCGGCGTGCTCGGTAGTGGACCTCGGATCCGGTGCCGGGCTGCCGGGAATCGTGCTGGCGATGCTGCGGCCGGAGTGCCGAGTGACGCTGCTGGAGCCGATGGCCCGGCGAGCGGGCTTTCTGCAGGAGTGTGTCGCTGAGCTGGGGCTCACCAACGCTGAGGTGGTCCGCGGCCGTGCGGAAGAGTTCGCGGGGAAGCTGTCGGCAGACGTCGTGACCGCGCGCGCGGTGGCCCCGCTGGAGAAACTCGCCGTGCTGGCCGCTGGTCTGGCCCGGCCGGGCGGCCGGGTCCTGGCGATGAAGGGCGTGGCTGCGGCCGCCGAGCTGGCGAGAGCGCGGCCGGTGCTGGCTCGGCTGGGAATTGGTGACGCGCGCGTCGTCACCGTTGCGAGTGCGAGCGGCGCGATCACGGCGACGCTGGTCGCGTTCACCACGAACGCCTCCCGTTCGGTCGGATTGCCGCCCGCGGCTGGCCGTCGTGCGCAGCTGCCCGGGCCGGACGCTGTGCGGGGCGGGCGCGGACCGGACGCGGGTAGTCGGCGGCAGTCGCGTCCGAACAGCAGGCGTGGCGGCGGGTAGGCACGCCGAGCTAGCCAGCGGTACGGCTGATGTGATCGGCTTGTGCTCGGACTGCTCGGACCTTAAGGGCGCCCGCGCTGCGCGCTTCGCGTCCGGCGGGCGCGATGAGGACGCGGCCTCCGCCGAGCGGATGACCAGGCTGTCGTCGAGGGAGTGCTGGGCGATGACGAACTCGCCGCTGGGCCTTGGCTGGCCTGAACGGTCGGCCTCAGCGCCGCTGGCGGGTGCGACCGGCCGGGCTGACACTCGTCGTGACACGGCAGGTGGCTGGCGGACGACAGGCGCACGGGGCCGGGCGGGCTCCGACCCGACGCTGGCCGGCGTCGTGGCCGGCTTGGGATGGCCCGGCCCGGATCGCGGGCTGGGCGAGGGCCGTAGCCGGCCCGATAGTGCCGATCTCGGCCACGCGTCGGCGAGCAGTGGCCTAGGCTCGGGGTCCGCGGACGGTGCCCCGGGGCGGCGACGACCGGCCGGCGGGGCGGCAGGGGCGGACAAGGTGGCAGCACAGCCTGCGACCGAGGAGGAGTTCTCGGCGGCCGGCCGCGGACCCGCGTCGCGCCGCGGGCGCGAGGCTCTCGATGTTTCACGTGAAACCAGCGCACCGGCACGGTCGGCTGCCGGGCCCGAGCGAGGCGGCGGAGCACCGCGGGCCGAACGACCGGGCGGTACGGCTGAGCAGGTGCGCGAGAGAGAGGTTCCGGTGGTTCTTCCGGTGCAGCCAGCAGCCTCGGCGGATACGCCGATCGCCAGGGCGGCGCAGGCTGCGGTGGTGGCACGCTCGGGCGGCGACGCGTGGCCGAGGCCCTCGTCGTGCCGGGTGATCACCATCGCCAACCAGAAGGGCGGCGTAGGCAAGACCACCACCGCAGTGAACCTGGCTGCGGCACTGGCGATGCACGGATCCCGGGTGCTTGTGCTGGACCTCGACCCGCAGGGAAACGCGTCCACTGCGCTGGACGTCGATCACCGCTCGGGTGTCCCGTCTGTCTACGACGTACTCGTCGACGAGCAGCCGCTCGCCTCGGTCATCCGGCCGGTGGCTGGCTTCGCGCACCTTTACTGCGCGCCGGCCTCGATCGACCTGGCGGGCGCGGAGATTGAGCTCGTACCGCTCGTAGCGCGGGAGTCTCGACTGGCGCGTGCACTGGTCAGCTATGACGCCTCCAGCCTTGATTACATTCTCATCGATTGCCCTCCGTCGCTCGGGTTGCTGACCGTGAATGCCCTCGTCGCGGCGCCCGAGGTGCTGATCCCGATTCAGTGTGAGTACTACGCCCTCGAGGGGCTCGAGCAGTTGCTCCGCACGATCGAGCTTGTTCGCAGCCACCTGAACCCGCGGCTCTCGGTGACGACCATCCTGCTGACGATGTACGACGGGCGGACGCGCCTCGCCTCGCAGGTCGCCGACGAGGTTCGAGATCATTTCGGCTCGGTCGTGCTGCGGTCCGTGATTCCTCGCAGCGTCCGCGTAAGCGAAGCACCAAGCTACGGCCAGTCGGTTATGACCTATGACCCCGGTTCGTCCGGTGCGCTGGCGTACCTGGAGGCTGCGAAGGAGCTCGCGGGTCGGAACGCCCAGCTTCCCGCGTAACGGCGACGTCGCCTGGTGACACCCGAATCGGCCCGGCAAGGATGTGCACGGGCTGTGGACGACCGCCGGTGCGACCGCATCGTCCTGTGGATGGGGCCTGTTCGCGTGGGCACTGGCTGCCGTTGCTGGCAGTATGAGCACCGGACGAGGTGGGGTCACGGTCACGGTAGCAACGGGCAGGTGACCGGGAGCCGAATGGCGAGGAGTGTCAGGATGCCGCAACCAAGGCGCGGACTCGGTAAGGGTCTCGGCGCGCTGATCCCGACAGGCCCCCCGCTGCCACTGCCTGGCGAGCAGGACCCCGCGCCGGTCGCGTCACAGGTGCGGATCTCAGGGGCATACCTGGAGGAGATACCGGTTACCGCGATCGTGGCGAACCCGCGGCAGCCGCGGCAGGCGTTCGACGACGACTCCCTGGCCGAGCTCGCGGCGTCGATCGAGACCGTGGGCCTGCTGCAGCCGGTGGTCGTCCGCCGATCTCCGGACGGCCGATACGAACTCATCATGGGTGAGCGGCGCTGGCGTGCCTGCCAGCTCGCGGGGATCGACGTCATCCCCGCGATCGTGCGGGAGACCTCGGACGTTGAGCTGCTCAGGAACGCGCTGATCGAGAATCTGCACCGCGAGCAGCTCAACCCGCTCGAGGAGGCGGCGGCCTACCAGCAGCTCCTCGACGATTTCTCGGCGACTCATGAGGAGCTCGCTCGGCGCGTTGGCCGGTCGAGGCCGCACATCTCGAACACCATCAGGCTGCTGAGCCTGCCGCCGGCTGTACAGAAGCGGGTCGCGGCGGGTGTGCTCAGCGCAGGTCATGCCCGCGCGCTGCTCGCGATCGAGGATCCGGTCGCTCAGGACGAGCTCGCCCGCCGGATCGTAGCCGAGGGCTTGTCGGTGCGCGCAGCAGAGGAAATCGTGGCGCTCGGTGCGCATCCGGCGAAGAAGCCGCGGCGACCGGGTGCTCCTACGCCGGTCGCACCCGCGCTGAAGGACCTGGCGGACCGGCTGTCAGATGTGCTGGAGACACGGGTGAAGGTCGAGCTCGGGCAGCGCAAGGGCAAGATCGTGGTGGAATTCGCTACGCTCGACGACCTTGAGCGGATCGTCCGGAGCATGTCTGGCGGCCTAGGTCCGACCCGACGGGGCTAGCGCGGGCTGCCGTAGGCTAGCCAGCCGTGGCGACGCTATCGGGCAGAACATTCGGAAGCGACAATCACGCCGGCGTTCACCCGGCTGTCCTGGCGGCGCTGGGGGCAGCCAACGTCGGCGACGCCGTCGCCTATGGCGCGGACGACACCTCCAAGGCGGCGGTCACCCGGCTGTGTGCCGCCGCGGGAGCCAGGGAGGGTTACCTCGTCTTCAACGGGACGGGGGCCAACGTTCTCGCGCTGAGTCTGCTGGTGCGGCCGTACGAAGCCGTCATCTGCGCCGAGTCCTCGCATCTGAATGTCGATGAATGCGGCGCTCCCGAGCGGTTTCTTGGCTGCAAGCTGCTCGCGGTGCCCACTCCGGACGGCAAGCTGACGCCTGAGCTGGTCGCGACCAGGCTGACCGGCCGCGGCGACGAGCACCGGGCACAGCCGCGGGTGCTCCAGATCGCCCAGGCAACCGAGCTCGGGACGTGCTACTCGCTTGCAGAACTCGGGCAGCTTCGCGACTTCGGACGCGAGCACGGCCTGCTGATCTATCTCGACGGCGCGCGGATCGCCAACGCGGCGGCTCATCTGGGTTGTTCACTGGGCGACATCGCGGCGTGCACCGACGTGCTGAGCTTCGGCGGCACGAAGAACGGCGCGCTCGGCGTCGAGGCGGTGCTCGTCATGGCCGACGGCCTGGACGCCGGGGGGTTGTATCACCGCAAGCAGGTCATGCAGCTGGCCTCGAAGATGCGCTTCCTGGCTGCGCAGATCGATGCCCTGCTCGATGAGGACCGCTGGCTTGCCAATGCCGGTGCGGCGAACGCCAGGGCTAGCCAGCTCGCCGCGGCGCTGGCCGTGGTCCCCGATGTGCGGGTGGCATACCCAGTTCAGGCCAACGGCGTCTTCACCGACATGAGCCGGGAGCTCGCGAGTCGGCTGCTGCCGGACTGGCCCGCGCAGGTGTGGTCCGAGGCACCCGATGGCCGCCGGGTGGTCCTCCGCTGGATGACCGCGTTCGACACCGCTGCGGAGGACGTCGCCGAGGTCGCTGCGGCCATCGGCGCAGCCGCTCGGACGACGGCCGAGGCCACGGCGCTCCAGAGCCCCAGTTTCACGTGAAACCGTCGGCGCCGGCAGGCTGTAATCACCTGTCTCTGCGATGACAAAGCTCGCCGGTCAAAGAGGGTCAGCCGGGTGCAGACGTGGGTACGATTGGCCACAACGCCAGATCGTGACGGCACTGCTGTGGCTCCAGTGCTCTGACGGCACTGCCGTGGCGGTTTCGTCCCCATCCGTTCGATGTCTCAGCTGCCCGCCAGCACCGCCGGGCGCGCAGTATCCGACCGCAAGGACGCACGTGTCACGCCGACTCGCGAGCATCACGCTCGACAACCTGGACGATCTCCCGCCGCGATGCCGTCGGTGCGTTTTCTGGGAGCTTGACCCGGTCAGTCAGGCTCGAACCCTCGAGATCGGCGATCCGGCCCTGGAAAAGGAGGCCTGGATCTCGAACGTGTTGCTGGAGTGGGGAAGCTGCGGCAAGATCCTCTACGTCGATGGTGTCCCGGCCGGATACCTCACGTACGCGCCACCTAGCTACGCCCCCCGCGCCGCGGCGTTTCCCACCAGTCCGGTGAGCGCAGACGCGGTATTGCTCATGACCGCGCATGTGACGCCCGAGTTCGCCGGTGGCGGCCTGGGCCGGGTGCTGGTGCAGGGCCTGGCGAAGGACCTCACGCGGCGCGGGATCAAGGCGATCGAGGCGTTCGGGGATATGACCTGGACCCAGCCCTCGTGCCTGGTGCCGGTTGACTTCCTGCTCGCGGTGGGCTTCAAGACCGTGCGTCCGCACGCCCGCTACCCGCGGCTGCGGCTCGAGTTGAAGACCGCGCTGTCGTGGCGCGAAGACGTCGAGGTGGCCCTAGAGCGGCTGCTCGGCTCGATGCAGCCCGAACGCACCCTGCGCCTCGCCTGACGCCCTGCGCCTCGCCTGACGCCCGTGGCAGCAGCCCGCCGCGTGACCGGTCCGGCGCCCGCCGGCCGGCGTCAGCGGATGACCCGGCCACCGGGCGACAGAAAGACCGGCGGGCGGCCGCTGGTCAGATAAAATCTGCCAGTTCGCGCAGCAGCGCCGCCTTCGGCTTCGCGCCGACGATCTGCTTGACCACCTGACCGTCCTTGAAGACGTTCATGGTCGGAATGTTCATGATGCCGTAGCGCTGGGTGACCACCGGGTTGTCATCGACGTTCAGCTTGACGATGTCGATCTTCTCGCCATGCTCGGTGGCGATCTCCTCCAGCACCGGGGCGACCTGTCGGCACGGACCGCACCACTCGGCCCAGTAGTCGACGACGACCGGCTTGCCGGCCTTCAGCACCTCAGCCTCGAAGGTCGCATCGGTTACTGCCTTGGTTGCGCCCACTTCTCGGACTTCCTTCCCCTCGATAACGAGATCCCGGCCCCTGCGGCCGGGTTCCTCCTCAGGCCCGCCGCCGCGACGGCAGGCTCGGTCTCACCGTGACCCGGTATGCCATGAATCAGGCACCGGGACTGGCGACGGCGGCCGGCTCCGGGGCCTTGTGGTCCTGGTGCTCGGCAAGCCACCGTTCGGCGTCGATCGCCGCGGCGCATCCGGTTCCGGCCGCGGTGACCGCCTGGCGGTAGATCCTGTCGACAACGTCTCCGGCTCCGAACACACCGTCGATGGCCGTGCGCGAGGTGGGGTGCTCGACCAGCAGGTACCCTTCGTCGTCGGTCGGCAGCTGGCCCTCGAACAGCTCGCTACGCGGGTCGTGGCCGATCGCCACGAACAGCCCGGTCACCGGCAGCGTGCTCTCCTCGCCCGTCCGCACGTTCCTCAGGCGCAGGCCGGATACCCGGTCCTCGCCCAGCACCTCGGCAACTTCGCTGTCCCAGGCGAACCGGATCTTGGGATTCGCCAGGGCCCGATCCTGCATGATCTTCGAGGCACGCAGCGTGTCCCGCCGGTGCACGATCGTCACACTCTGGGCGAACCGGGTCAGAAAGGTCGCCTCCTCCATCGCGGAATCGCCCCCGCCGACCACAGCGATGTCCTGCTCGCGGAAGAAAAATCCGTCACAGGTTGCGCACCAGGACACTCCGTGGCCCGACAGCCGCTTCTCGCCGGGCACGCCGAGCTCCCGGTACCCGGATCCGGTCGCGATGATGACCGTACGGGCCTGGTAGGCATGCTCGCCGACGTGTACCACCTTCGGCGTGGCCCGCAGGTCGACGTCGGTGACGTCGTCAGGGACGAGTTCGGCGCCGAATCGCTCGGCCTGCTTCCGCAGCTGATCCATCAGGTCGGGGCCGAGGATCCCGTCGGGGAAGCCGGGGAAGTTCTCGACGTCGGTGGTGTTCATGAGCGCGCCGCCGGACGTGACCGAACCCTCGAATACCAGCGGCCGAAGCCGAGCCCTGGCGGCGTAGAGCGCGGCCGTGTACCCGGCCGGCCCTGAGCCGATGATGATCACATCACGTACGTCGGTCACTGCTGTGCGTCCCTTTCCGGGCTGGCCCCGTGAGTGCAACGGCATAACCACCGGGCCGGGCGGGAGATTCCCTGCCAGGCAGGCCGGATCGCGGTCGGCGTCGCGCTTAGAGGTGGCCGAGCGGAGCCCTGGCGAGCACGTCCTGGCTGCTGGCCGAGCACGCGTCCGTCACCACGATGGCCTCGGCCTGCGTGGTCGTACTGCCGGCAAACACGATGATGGTAGCGGGTTTGCCTCCGTACCTGGCCTCATCGATGAGCAGGACGGCCCGCCCTGGCCCCACCGTGTCAATGCAGCCAGCGAGCGCGGACCCTGTGCCTCCGCTGGCCGCGGCGCCATTCAGCGGGGCCAGTGCCGTCGGCGCGCTGGCGTGGCCGGACGGCGCGACGGTGGACTCGCCCCTGGACTCCGCCTCCCGGACCGCCGTAATGACCTGGCTGCGTAGCTCGCTCGGGACGAAGTTCGTGCTGGAGACGACCGTGTGAACCGTGCGCTGCGAACCAGCCTGGCCGTAGGTGACATTCGGCCCTGGAGTCATCGGCTGGGCCGGCGCGGGCAGCGCCGCAGATGAGGAGGAACTCGTCCCCACCCCGGACGGGAGGTCCCTGGCCAGCAGATAGCCGCCGCCCCCGACGAGCACGACCGCACCGGCGGCGGCCACGAGCCTGGTCGCCGCCACTGAGAGACCAGGCAGATGCCAGCCACGCTGGCCGGCCGGCTGACGCCGCGCCGGGGTCGGCAGGTCACGCCGGCCGACCTCGGTGGCTGGTGCCGCCGCGACGCGCTTATTGACCTCAACCCGGAGAGCCGCCTCAATGTGGACGGAAACGGCGTCCGGCAGTGCCGGATACGGGGTGCTCGCCAGGATGGCGGTCACGTCGGTGAGCTGCGCGCTGACCCGCGTGCACTGGGCGCAGCCAGCCACGTGCGCACTGACCTTCGCGGCCTTGCGGCGCCCCAGCTCGCCCACGGCGAGGCTGGCAAGCACGACAGAACTGGCGTGCCGGGTCATGACCGCTTGTCACCCCCCTCCCGCGCAGGTAGGACGCGCCCGGCGGCGGATTGGTTCCGCCGGTTCTGTTCCGGCACCGAACCCGACCGCAGGTGCTCAAGCCGCGGCAGCAGCCGAGCCCGACCCCGCGCGGCCCGACTCTTGACCGTACCCTCCGATACGCCGAGTATCTCGGCGGCGTCGGCTACCGAGTAGCCGAGCATGTCGACGAGCACCAGCGCGGCCTGCTGGTCGGGCACAAGCTGCTGGAGCGCGGCACGGACGTCGATGGCGGTGTCGGTGCTGCCGGAGGGGTCGGAGAGCTGGCCGCCGCCGGTAGCGAGCGCGTCGAGGGCCAGCTCGTCCTGAGCGCTGGCCGTCGGACGGGCAGCCCGGCGACGCATCCGGTCAAGAGCGGCATTTACCACAATCCTGTGCAGCCAGGTGGTTACCGCCGAGTCGCCCCGAAAGCTGTCCGCGCGGCGGAACGCCGCGATCATGGCATCCTGCAGGGCGTCAGCTGCTTCCTCGGGGTCGCCCAACGTCCGGATGGCGACGGCCCAGAGCCGGTCGCGGTGTCGCTGGAACAGCACCCCGAACGCGTCCGGGTCGCCCGCGACGTGCCTTCTCAGCAGCTCAGCGTCGGAGAGCTCATCGTCCTGGCCGGCCCGCGGCGCGGCTGCGGGCCGGCGCTGCTCGGGCAGGGCGTAGCGGTCGGGCGGCTGGTCGTGCGGATCCGTCGCTACCTCCCCCCGGGCCGGCATCCCGGGCAGCGCCAGCGGCAAGACGCGGCAGCAGGCGGTGGCCCGAGCTGATCACTTCATCATGGCAAACCTCTGCGCACGGGCGGTGACCACCGTCACGTTCGGGAAGCCACGCCCGCCTAGCGGCCGGGCGGGGGCCTACGGCGACCCGCGGACCACGACGCTGTAGATCTGAGCCGCGTACGTGTTCGGCGGGCTGGCCATGGGCGGCAGCTTGGTAAACCAGATCACCAGGTACTGGCCGGTCACGCTGGATGCCACGGTGAACGTGTAGGTGCCGGACACGTCATCGGCGCTCGCGACGGTTGTCATGGCGGCGAGGTTGGCCGGGCTCCGGGTGCCGGAATCGCCGACCTTGATCTCGACGTTCGCGCCCGGCACCGAGCCGAACGTGACCGTCACCGACATGACGCGGACCGGTCCGCCCAGGTTGAGGATGAAACCCGTGCCAGCCTTCAGGTTTCCGAAGAACGGGCTGCCGATGTACTGCTGAGTGCTCCAGCCGACCGAGTTCCCGTCGAGCACGTTCGATGCTTCGTTGCTGTTTTCGTCGCCCGGGTCACCGTTCGGGTTCAACGCGTCGAACCCGCTGGCGGAGACCGGCTTGATCACCGTCTCCTGGCTCGGTGCCGACGTCTTCGCGGTGGGCGACTTGCCGGCGCTCGGCGGGCTCGGCGACTTGTTCAGCAGGTGTACCGCGGCCGCGCTCGCGCCGGCGACGGCGACCAGCACCAGAGCGACCACCGCCACCGCCTTGGCGGGACTGCGACGAGGCGGTGGGGGCAGGGAACGGGGTGACTGGCCCTCCCAGCGCTCCGTCCGGCTCGGTCCCTGCGGCCAGTCGGCCCGCATCCGGTCGGCCTCGCGGCGGCCGCGCTGCATCGCCACGGTCGGCAGCTGGACCGGCGGAATCGCGACCGAAAGCGCCGCCGCGAGCTCGGCTGGCGACCGGTAGGCCGCCTGAACGTCGAGGCCGGGGACTGCCAGCGCGCGCCCGGCCACTTCATCCAGGGCCGGCGCGACCCCGGCCCGAACGAGGCTCGGCCGGGTCAGCTGGCCGTCTGGCTGCGGCGCGGACGGCAGCTCAGGGGACTCGGGGCCGGGCCACAACCCGGTCAGCGCGGCGTATAGCAGCTGCCCGAGGCCACGGGTGTCGGCGAGCTCGGGGTCGTCGGCGGTCACCCCGGACAGCGCCGCGTCGATGCCAAGGCCGGTCACCTTGACCCCGCCGCCGGGCGTCCACCGGATGGCGTCTGGCCGCAGGCACAGATGGGCGAGCCCGGCGGCGTGCGCGCCGGACAGCGCCGCCGCCGCCTCGGCCACGATCCGAGCCGCCGCGTTTGGCTCGACGGACCCCTCGGCGAGCAGGTCGGCCAGGGTGTCGCCCACCGGCCATTCGAGCACGATGTAGCCGTGATCCCAGCTGTCCTCGACGTCGAATACCTGCGTGAGGCGGGTGTCGGTGAGTCGGCTGGCTGCCCGTGCCGCGGTCACCACCTGCTCGAGTCGCGGGAAGCCGGCCACGAAGGTGATCACGCTGACCGGGCGGGCCAGGATCTCGTCGATCGCCCGCCACGCCGACCAGCCGCCGGCCTCGGCCAGCCGGTCCTCTAGGCGGTACCGGCCGCCGAGCCTGGTGCCCGGGTCTGAGGTGAACGTGCTCATGGTCGCGGGACAAAGGCGCGAGAGCCCTCGTACCTCCTCTCGCGTGCCGTAGGTGAGCGACGGTCGCAGGCACGGCGCAGACGGAACTACGGTGCCGCACTCCATGCTAGGCCGCCAGGGCCTGTTACGGCTGCCCTGTATCGACCTGGCTGCAAACCGTTACCGGCCGAGCCGCGCCAGCACGGTGCGGGTAAGGCTCGTCAGCTCGTCGATTCGGAGCGCGCGAGCGAAGATCAGGTACATGATCAGCGCCAAGCCGCCGCCGATGATGACGATGACGAGCGCGTTGCCGGTCAGGATGGCGACGATCACCGCGAGCAGCGCGGCGGGCACCGCCGCGGCGTGCATCCGGACCAGGGACCGGCCGATCAGGTACCCGTCGAGCCCGTGCAGCCGCCTGGAGAGGATGCGCCAGGCGATCACCGTGCCGACCAGGTTGGCCAGGCCGAAGCCCACCCCGAGGCCCGCCACCAGTCTGCCGCTCGGCAGTGAGTGGAGCGCGATGATGTTGGCGGCGATGTTGACGGTCATGGTAACCAGGCCGATGATCGCCGGCGTCCTGCTGTCGTGCAGCGCGTAGAAGACCCGAAGCTGCAGCTGGAAGACCATGTACGGCAACAGCCCGAGGCAGAACACGGAGAACACGACGCCCATGTATCTGGCCTGCGCGGGGTGAGTGGCGCCGTGCCCCAGGAACAGCACGGCGAGATCGGGGCCGAGTACCGCGAGCACGAGCGAGCACGGCACCACGATCGTGGCGGCCAGCCGAATGCCTGCCGAGAAGTCCTGCCGGACCAGGCGGTATCGGCGCTCGGCCGCGTGCGCGCTCATCCGTGGCAGCAGCGCGGTGATGACGGAGATGCCGACCACGGCGTACGGCAGCTGGAACAGCAGCCAGGCGTAGTTGTAATCGGTGATGCCGGCAGTGTTCGCGTCTCCCGCAACCTTGATGGTGACCAGGAACGCCACCTGGGTGGTGGCAATGTAGCCGAACATCCAGCCGGCCATCCGGCCGATCTCGGCGACCTCGGCGCGGCGGAAGTCGGTGCGCGGATGCCAGCGGAAGCCGACCCGGCGCAGCGCCGGCACGAGCGCGACCGTCTGGGCGACGATACCGAGCGTGGTGCCGAGCCCGAGCAGGCCGACCTCGCTCCCGGACATCGTGGCCGGCGTCCGGTGGAGCCCGGCCATCGCGACGTACAGCCCGAGCACGCCAATGACGACGAAGTTGTTCACGATCGGCGTCCACATCGGCGCGGCAAAGCTGCCCCGCGAGTTGAGGATCGCACCGATCAGCGAGCACACGCCGTAGAAAAAGATCTGCGGGATGAAGAACAGCGCGAAGATCACTGAAAGGTGCAGCGTCGCCGGTGCGTGCAGCACCTTAGAGCCGGCGTACAGGTGGACGATGGGAACGGCGGCCGCCGTGGCGACGATCGTCACGCCGGCCAGAGCGAGCGTGATGAGCGTGAACATCCGCTGGTCGTAACCGTCGCTGCGGCCGCCGTCCCGCTTCGCCGCATTCACGATCAGCGGGACGATGACGCTGGTCAGGATCCCGCCGAGGGCGAGGCTATAGACCACGTTCGGCAGCGTGTTGGACAGGTTGTAGGCGGCCGCGATGCCCGCCGCGCCGAGCGCGTAGCTCTGCGCGATGGTCCGCAGAAAGCCTGTGAGCCTCGAGCCGAGCGTGCCGACCGCCATGACGCCGCTGGAGCGGGCGATCGACGCTCCCTGGGCGTCCGGGCGCGCGCCGGGCAGCACCGGTACTGGCACCGCCATGCCGGGCTGGGGCGCCCCGGTGCTCGGCGGGGCATAGCGGGCCGGGGCGGGTCTGCCAGGACCCAGTCTCCCGGAGCCCGGCAGCACCTGGCTGGGCCCCGAGGTGCGATCCAGCCGCCTGCGACCAGGCCTCGCGGATGCCGGCGGCAACCCGCTCGGCGTGGGCGGCGCGACCGGCCGTGGCCCGCTGGCACCTGGCAGGGGTGCCGCGCGCCCCAGCCCGGTTCCGGCTCCGGCCGGCGCCTGGCCGTCTGGCTGGGGCGGGCGGGCGTGCCGGCCGCTGGAACGGCCGCGCCGGGCTGGTGGCGCGTCGGTGCGGTGGTCGTAATCCGCATAACCCGGCTCGGCGTCGGCCGGAGGTGCGGGACTCGGATAGCGCGCGGCGCTGTCCGCCGGACCTGGCGCCGCATGGCCGTTCCCGGCCGGTCGGCCGGGATTCCTGAATCGCAGCGTGGTGCGGCGGCGCCCCTGCCGCTCGTGTGGCCGGACCGGCTCGCTCTCGTCGTCGGCCTCGGGCTCCTGGCCCCAGTCGACGCCGGACAGGTCGATGTGCCAGCCGGTGTCGTCGAAGGCCGGCCCGGTATACAGCTGCTGTCCGGCTGTCCAGCCCGGCACAGCAGGCCGGACGGCCCAGCCCCTGACGTCCTGGTCCGACCCGCCGGTACCGGCGTACGGGTCAGGCTCGGACGGGGGGGTGGTCATCGGTCTCCTCTATCGCGGCCTGGGCGTCCCAGCCGTCCCCACTTCACTGCGCTCGGGTATGACGGTATCCGGCGTTGCCTCCTCGGTACTGTGCCCGGACTGATTGTCCTCACTCGGACCCTGGCCGTCCGTCGGGCGGCGGGGGCCCGGCCGCCCGCCGCGGCGGATCGCGCGCGCCGCTGATGCCAGCAGGAACACCCCGAGCGCGGCGGCGAAAATGATCATCCCGAGGAGACCCACCTGCGTCGTCTGCACCGTCATCCGCACCGGATGCGAGTCCAGCTGCTGGCCGGCCCGGTCGGCCAGGGTCATGCTGATCGTGGTCGAGCCCGTCTGTGCCGCAGACACCTGCAGCTTGACCGTCTTCGACGTGTGCGCAGGCACGGTGATCAGGCCGCGCGGCGAGGTGGTCACCTTCATGCCGCCGGTCCCGGCGTAGCTCAGCCGGAGCGCGACCTGAACGCCGTAGCCGAGCCGGTTGTCGACAGACACCGGCACCGATCCCCGCAGGCCGCCCAGGGTGATCCGGTTCTCGGCGACGATGTGCACGCCTTCCTGCTGCTGCGCGATTCGGGTGGTCATCGTGGCGATCATGGCCAGGGCCGTAGCGCGGAACCGGCCTGCGTACGCGGACGATTCCACGGTCGACACGGCGAGGTACAGGCTTGGGTCCGGCTTGGCCCGCAGTTGCTGGAGCAGCGCGACGTCGCCGTCGAGCGTGTTCAGCCGGGCGAGCTCGTACGCGCTGAGCGTGGGCCCGCCAACCGAGCTGGCCGCCTGGACCGTGGGGATGTTCTTCGCGCTGGTCAGCGACGCGAGGCTGGCCGAGCTGAGCCAGGGCGCGGAGGAGGTGGCACCGAGCAGGTCGGCGGCCATTCCCGCGGGCGGCTGCCAGCGCTGCGGCGGCGCGACGATGACGGGGACGCCGGGATCCTGCTGGGCCATCAGGGCCGTCTCGGCGAGAAACTCCTGGGCTGTCGCGAAGCCCGATCCGGGTGCATTCGTCGCCATGCCCAGCAGGCTGGCTAGCGAATCGTTGGCCAGCAGCACGCTCAGGTAGCTGCCATTGCCGGCCAGCGTCCGCAGCACCGAAGTCTGCTGGGCCGGGAAGGCCGAGCTGCTCAGCAAGACGGTGCCCACGTCGTCGACGGCGGCCAGGTTCTCCAGCGTGCCGTAGCTGACCGCGGCGTCCGCCGACCAGGCGAGACCCACGGCCGGCGACTGGCCGGCCGACGCGGCACCCAGCGGGCCCGGAGTCAGGTTCCGGCCCAGGATCTGGCTGGCCTGCGACCGCCCGTAGCTGAACGAGCGCTCGACGTCGGCGGCATGACCGGTGCCGATGAGCGTGGCCACGTCCGGGTCGCCGTACGGCGTCACGAACACCGGCTGGCCGGCGGTGGCAGCCTTCAGCCGGCCGAGCCACGTCGACGCCGCCCTAGCCCACTGCGCCTGCTTCGCGCCGCACCGGGCCAGGGCGCTCACGTTCGCCACCAGCGCGGGGTCGATCGCCCAGGTGAGTGCGTCGGTGCCGGCCAGACTCTGCGGCAGCTGCTCGTCGGCACCGTCGGTCGTCGCCGCGTGGCCCGAGCCGCCCTCCGCCGACTGGGCCTGCACCGCCGTGGTGACGGGCGCGCTGGCCGTCGTCGTAGCCGCGGCGAGCAGCTGGCCTAGCCGCCCGCTGCCGGTCAGGCTCTGGGCGAGCGCCGCAGCTTGCGAGCCCGTGCACGCGTTGTGCCACGGCTCGTCCAGCAGCGGCTGGTCGATGAGGGGCCAGACCCACGATCTTCTGCGCTGTCGGCAGCGTGCTCCCGTACGGCCCCTTCTTGGCGGGCACGTACGGCAGGAAGGTCTCCGTCGTGTTGAGGGCCGTGCCGCCGGCGTTGGAGACCTGGGCCGCGATCGGGTAGACGCCGAAACCCGTCATGGCCATCTCACTGGCCGTCAGCCGGATGGACCAGGTCGCCGACGCGCCGGGCTTGAGCAGGGCGGACTCCCAGGTGGCCGTGGGCAGAATCAGCCCGGCCAGCCCGTAGAGCCCGGCCGCGCTCTGCTGCAGTTCGGCAACGCTGCTGACGGGGGTACTGGAATCGAGTAGCTGGACGATCAGCTGCTGTGCAACCGGCGCGGTGTTCGTCACGATTCCAGTCACGGTGATCGTCGTGTCGGGACCGGCCCACTGCGGGCTGAGGCCGGTGACGGTGACGGTGGCCGGCGCCTGGCTGGGCGTCGTGGTCGCCGCGGTAGCAGGCCCGGCCGTGGCGACCAGCACGGCCGGCACGACCACCAGGGCCAGCGCAAGGATGGCCGCTAGGGCGCCGGAGGCCCGTCGTGCCATCTCCACCAGCCTGTCGCGTCGCTGCCAAGGCCGCTCCGACCCGAGGCTGCGGGCCAGGGACGACCCCTCTGATCCCCCGCGGGGAGCTTGACAGGTGCCGGCAAGCTCGGCGGAGGCATGCCGAGAATGTTATTGCGGCGAGCCGAGTACCCGGGGAAGGCCCGCGACGGTCATCGCTGCTGGTTATGCCGGGCAGTATCCTGCGGGCAGCCCCCTGGGGTTCACGCTTTCCGTTTCCCACAGGCTACGCGCAGGACTTAGTCTCAATGCCCGTGCCCGAATCAGATCCGCTGACGAGGCGTCAGCTGCAGGCAGCGACCGCGGTGCTGGCCGCTTTGTCCCCGCGCGTCACCGAGCTCGGTGAGCTCTTCGCCTCGGCCGGCCATGAGCTGGCCCTGGTGGGCGGTCCGGTGCGGGACGCCTTCCTCGGCCGCAGATCGACCGACTTCGACCTGACGACCGACGCGCCGCCAGAGCGCACCAGGGAGCTGGTCGAGGGCTGGGCCGACCAGGTGTGGACCGTGGGCATCCAGTTCGGCACCGTCGGCCTGCGCAAGGGCAACTCGCGCTTCGAGATCACCACGTACCGGAGCGACAGCTACGACCGCCTCTCCCGCAAGCCGGTCGTCTCGTATGGCCGCTCGCTCACCGGCGACCTGTCACGGCGCGACTTCACCGTCAACGCCATGGCGGCGCGGCTGCCGGGCTATCAGCTCGTCGACCCATTTGGCGGGGTGGCCGACCTGCGGCTCGGCGTGCTGCGCACGCCCGGGCCGCCGCGCGACTCGTTCGGTGACGACCCGCTGCGGATCCTGCGGGCGGCCAGATTTACCGCGGAGCTGGGGTTCACGGTCGCGCCGGAGGCCAGGGCGGCGATGTCCGAGCTCGCCGGGCTGCTGGCGCCGCCCAGGATCTCGGCGGAGCGGATCGAGGGCGAGCTGACCAAGCTGCTCCGCTCGCCGCTGGCCGGAGGCCCGGCCGCTGGCATCGCGCTGCTGACCGAGACCGGGGTGGCCGAGGAGGTGCTGCCGGAGATCCCGGCGCTCCAGCTGGAGGCGGACGAGCACTTGAGGCACAAGGACGTGTACCAGCACTCGCTGACCGTGCTCACTCAGGCCACCGAGCTGGAGCCGAGGTACGGCCTCGAGCGCGACCTCGTACTGCGGCTCGCCGCGCTGCTGCACGATATCGGTAAGCCCGAGACCCGGGCGCTGCTGCCCGACGGCCGGGTTGCGTTTCACCATCACGAGGTGGTGGGCGCGAGGATGGCGCGCAAGCGGCTGTCGCAGCTGCGCTACGGCAAGGACGTCGTCGCCGACGTGAGCCGGCTCATCGAGCTGCACCTGCGGTTCCATGGCTTCAGCGAGGGCGAGTGGACGGACTCGGCCGTGCGCAGGTACGTCACCGATGCCGGTCCGCTGCTGACCAGACTCCACGCGCTCACCCGGGCCGATTGCACGACGCGGAACAGGGCCAAGGCACAGCGGCTGGCCGCGGCCTACGACAGCCTTGAGGCGCGGATCGCAGAGCTTGCCGCCCAGGAGGAGCTGGACCGGATCCGGCCCGACCTGAACGGCGACCAGATCATGGCCATCCTCGGCATCCCGCCGGGGCCACTCGTCGGCCGCGCCTGGGCGCACCTGAAGGAGCTGCGGATCGAACGCGGTCCGCTGGATCACGACGTCGCGGTGGCCGAGCTGGTCCGCTGGGCGGAATCGGTCGGCCTGAGGGTCCCGCCGCGCGACGGCGCCGGGGCCGACTGACCCGCGGCCTACGCCCGGGACAGGGACTGGCGGCTGAGCGCCAGGTAGCCGAGCGCGGTCAGCGCGTAACCGATGGCGATCGCGAGCATGAGCGGCTCGGACTTGGCCGTGGTAGGCATGAACGCCGCACTGACGCCCGCGCCGCCGACGAACAGCGCGTTGAAGAACATGTCGTAGAACGAGAACGCCCGGCCGCGGTAGTCGTCGGCGACCTCTTCCTGCAGGATCGTCGTCGTGCAGATGGCGATGCCCTGACCGGCTAGCCCCAGGAAGAAGCCCAGCACCAGGAACGTCGGCTGGCTGAACGGCGGCCCGAACACGCCCACGACGACCGCGCCGGTCAGCAGCAGGACGGCGATCCAGGCGCGCTTGGTCAGCCACCTCGTCGCGACCGGGGTGACGAACGCGGACCCCCCGTAGCCGATCGCCACGACCAGCGTCAGGACCGCATAGTGCGTCAGCGCTTTGTTGGCGCTCTCGCCGGCGTAGAAGTAGTTGCGCCAGAGCAGGATCGACATCAGGAACAAGATCCCGTAGAAGATCCGGTTGCCGCCGGTGGCGGCGAGCGCGGCCGCCGGGCCACGTCGGCTGAAGATGTACCTGGCCCCGGCGGCCAGGCCGACGGCCACGATGACGAGGTCGCCGACGATGCCGCGCTGCCCGTCGCGGGCAGCCTCGCCGGGGCCGAGCAGGCCGCGCGGCATGGTGGCGCTCACCAGGCCGGCGGCGACGTAGCAGCAGCCCGCAGCCAGCAGCGTGGCGGCGTACTCGCCGCGGCCGCCGTGCAGGGCAATGTGCACGCCGAGCCCGGCCAAACCGCCGACCGCGGCCATGATGCCGCCTGCGGTGGGCGACACCGAGTTCGCCATCACGAGCTTGTGCTCGGCCACCACGTGCGGGAGGGCGGCGGAGAGCGCGGACAGGAAGAACCTGTTGACGCCCAGCACGAGGAGCACCGCTATGTAGAGGGGCACGCCGAGCCGACCGGAGGCCACCAGGCCCGCGGTCAGCGCCACGAACACCGACCTGAGCAGCGCTGCCCAGACCAGGATCTGGCGCCGCGACCACCGGTCGATGAAGACCCCGGCGAACGGCCCGATCAGCGAGTACGGCAGGTACAGGACGGCAAACGCCGCCGCGCCCGAGGCTGGGTTCGGGAAGTTCGTCGAGTTGAAGAAGACATAGCCGCCGAGGCCCGCGGTGAACAGGCCGTCTCCGGTCTGAGAGATCAGCCGGGTCGAGAAGAGCTTCCTGAAGTCGTGCTCGGCCCACACGACGCGCAGGTCGCCGAGGAAGGAGCTGCGGCGGCCGGGCGGCGGCCCCGCGGGTAGCCGGCCCGCGTCGCGCGGCTCCGCGGGTGCCCGAGAGACGGGCTCCTGCCAGGACACGCCATCAGCCTACGGCTACCCGCTCGGGGGCTGTCCAGGTCGCGCCGCGGCCGGCCAGCGTCAGGCTACGAGCAGGCGAAGACCAAGATCCGCCGCATCGAGAGCGACGAGGTCGTGGTTGCGTTCGGCCCACCGGCCGGAGACAAGGTCAGCGCGGAGGCTGCGCACTACCCGCTGCTCGGCCTCCGGCCCGACTCTGGCCCACACCGATACTCCGCGACGCACCCGAGCGTCCAGGTATGCCTCCGGCCGGCGCCAGTAGGCCTCAAGGAAACCGTCAGCGCAGTCCCACGGGATGAGCACCGGCTCCGTGCGAGCTCCGATCGCGCGGGCCTGCTCGGTCAGCGACGGCCAGCCGACGAGCAGGTCGGCGGCCTCAGGCAGGTAGTCGCGGGTCAGCCAGAACCGACGCCGCCATCCGGTGTCAGTGCCGTCGAACGTGAACACCACCACGCGGCGTGCGACGCGCCGCAGCTCGCGCAGCCCGGCGATCGGGTCCTGCCAGTGATGAACGGTGCTGACAGCCATCGCGGCGTCGAAAGACTGGTCCTGGAACGGAAGGCTTTCCGCCGCGGCAGCCACGCAGGGCGCCGCGGCTGCGGGGCGCTGTGCACGCATGAGCGCCGACGGTTCCACCGCGACGAGGTGCCGTCCGGGGGGCTCGTAGGAGCCGGTCCCAGCCCCGACATTCAGCACCGTCCGCGCATCGCCGAGCGCAGCCCAGATCTTTGCGGCGATCCGCGGCTCGGTGCGCCGCGTCACGGTGTAAGCGGCCCCGATGGTGTCATACAACTGCCCGCCGGACACGTCGCTGCCTCCCTGGCTGGCACCAGCCACGGGCCGGGCCGAGATCGGAGTCCGCACGCCTGCCGGACCGCCCTGCCGTGCCGCCACCGCGAGCCGGTCCGGTGGTACCAGGGACCGCGGCCCGGCGGGCGGGTAGCAGCGCCCCGCGAGCCCGTTCCGTTGGCAGAAATGGTTGCTCAGCGGTCGAGTTCGCCGCGGATGAACTTCTCAACCGCGTCGCGCGCGACGTCATCGCTGTACTGCTCCGGCGGCGACTTCATGAAGTAGGACGCAGGGGACAGGACGGGGCCGGCGACGCCACGGTCCTTGGCGATCTTCGCGGCGCGGACCGCATCGATGATGATGCCGGCCGAGTTCGGCGAGTCCCACACCTCGAGCTTGTACTCCAGGTTCAGCGGCGTGTCACCGAACGAACGGCCCTC
>Ga0187783_10000878_pt1 | contig 22095 bp, 20 predicted proteins | sample 1015_SJ02_MP02_2_FD_132471 | JGI IMG/M metagenome (GOLD analysis project Ga0187783, IMG submission 132471) | Tropical peat soil microbial communities from peatlands in Department of Meta, Colombia - 1015_SJ02_MP02_20_MG | ecosystem: Environmental > Terrestrial > Soil > Wetlands > Peat | place...
ACCAGCGCGGACTTGCCGATGCCCGGCTCGCCCTCGATAAGCACCGAACTGCCGCGCCCCCGAGCCACCCCTTTTATGAGCCCGGTGAGCAAGGCCATCTCGCTATCGCGGCCGACCAGCGCACCGGCCGGCGTCACCGGAGGCATGGAGCAAACGTTACTACCAGACTATCTTCGGAACAAGCAGGTATTTTTCGGACACTAATTCGGCATCGGGCAGCGCATTTCTCCTGATGTCATCGCCCCGTCCCGGCGCGGTCCCCCGCGCTCAGCGATGCAAGTTTCCCGGGACCTTGCACCGCAAGGACCACCGCTATTTCCACCGCCTAGGACAATGAATATTCCACGTCAATTATCGATGAAACAATTCATGCAGTTTTTGGTATTTGAAAAACCGGACATAAGGGCTTACTCTAGTCCTTGAAGGCCAAATACTGACAGTAACTCACAAGTGACTCAGCGGCGTCGGTGGGTAGGTGGGAGATGCAGCAGGCGGCTGACCTGTGTATATGCCATGGAGGAAGTCGTGCGCATTAGGCAAGTTATCATCTCCGCTATTGTAACACTTGCTGCAGCCGGGTCAATTCTGGCCGGCTCGGTAGCACCCGCGGTGGCCGCGCAGGCATCCACCGCCTCGGCATCCGCCGCCCAGGTGGCAGTCCCCAATACTTACCTTTACGGCTGAGCTCACTACGCGCACGGCTATCGGCCTGCCGCCGGTTAATCCAACCGGCGGCAGGCCGATCGTATGATTATCGCCAGTCGCGGGCATCTCTTATCTGTTGACCGCGCCTTCCCGCCCGGCTGCCGTGCGGGCGCAGGCGAGACGGGCAACTTCAGTCGCTTTCTTCACCGCCGCACCTTCCGCCATAAGGCATTACACGACTCGGGTTCTGGCGCGCCCCGCTCCCCAGCCCCGGCGAGGTCGCAGCGCCTGGCGCTGGCATAGCCCTAGTTACTATGGGCATGTGTACTGTGTACTAAGGGTTGCACCAATTGTTCCGATAAAACCTGCGTGACCGCCGCCCTGCGCCGCCGCGCGGCCCCGAGGAGGAGGGACGCCCGATGATCGCGCCAGCAAGTCCCACCGTGCGGCGGCGTCGGCTTGCCGCCGAACTGCGCGGGATCCGGGAGAGCAAGGGCAAGAGCGGAGACGTGGTCGCCGCCGCGCTCAAATGGTCGCCCTCCAAGATCAGCCGGTACGAACGGGCCCGGACGGGCCTGCGGCCGCGGGAGGTCGAGCGGCTGCTCGACTACTACCAGATCACCGGCTCCCGCCGCGCGCTTCTTCTCACCCTGGCCGAGGACGCGGCTCAGAAAGGCTGGTGGGAGGAATACTCCGACAGCCTTTCCGAGGACTACCAGCAATTCATCGGCCTGGAGCACGAGGCGTCTTCGATCGCCATCTGGCATTTTGACGTCGTACCTGGCCTGCTGCAGACCGAGGCATATGCCAGGCAAATCATCAACGGCTACAGCCGGGTCGAGCCGGTCGCGCCCGGCATGATCGGGCGAATGGTCAGGGTCCGCATGCGACGCCAGCAGGTGCTTGATCGCGACGGGCTCGAACTGTCGGTCGTGCTCGACGAGTCGGTCCTTAAGCGCCGGATCGGTGACGAGTCGGTGATGTACGAGCAACTCCACCGTCTGGTGCGAGAGTCGGACCGGCCCAACCTCACCCTACGGATCCTGCCTCTTGACGCGCAGCACACGGTTTTCGGAGAGTCCTTTGTCATTTTCCGCTTCGGCGACGACAGTGACGACAGCGACGCGATGCTGCAGGACGTGGTGAGTACCGAGCAGCTCAAGAGCGGCTTCACCGTGGAGGGGGAGCGCCAGACCTACCTGCACAGGATCGCATTCGAGATGCTCGCCGACGCCTCGCTCGACCCGGCCGCCTCCAAGGCGCTCCTGCTCGAAACCGCGGAGTCGCAGTGGTCCGTTGACCAGCAGCGCGCTCCCTCGCCCCGTTGAGGCAGCGGAAGGCCCCGTACCTCCGTCACCGCGTTTGAGACAACCGGTCCACAACGGGCATTTATTGGACTGCTGTGTTAACCGGGATGAAAAGGATCCCCGGGTGCCAGTGATGTCTGTTAGGCTTAAATTTTGATGGCTACGTTTAGTAGGGCGATAGCTACATTCGGTAATTCTCGCATTCCGGGGCAATAAGCAACAATCAGTGAGGTAGTGACGTGGGAGAAACTAAGCTCGGAAATCAGGCCGAATTGGCCGGTTCAGGTCTTAGCTGGGTAAAGAGCTCCCTGAGCCTCGCCAACGGCAACTGCGTCGAGGTGGCCGGCCTGCCCGGCGGCGGGGTTGCCGTCCGCAACAGTCGGCAATCCGAAGGCCCGGTACTGCATTTCTCGCCAGACGAATGGCACGCGTTTCTCGGCAGCGCGAGAGCCGGGGAGTTCGACGGCTTCGTCGCGAAGTGACCGGACCGCACAGTCCCGTGGAGAAGAACAGAAGCGGAGGGCCCAGCGCCCTCCGCTTCTTGGCCTCCTAGCCGCCCGCCATGGCGCCCACGATCAGGTACGGCTCGGCGCCGGCGGCCACCGCCTCCGGCAGCGGCGCGTCCGGCGGCTCATGCGACAGATCCTGCTGGCACGCGAAGAACCTGACGAACGCCCGCCGCTTCCCGCTGCGGTGATCGCGGATCGTCCCGCGGAGCACGGGGTACCTGGCCTCGAGCGCGTCGAGCACGGAACACTGGGTGACCTGGCCGGCGACGTCGAGTTGCACCTCGCCGTCCACCCGGGCCAGCGTCCGCAGGTGGGCGGGCAGGATGACCCGGATCACGGCAGCGTCTGCACCTCGACCGACAGCACGGCCGGCAGGTCGCGCACGACCGGATCCCAGGTGTCTCCGGCGTCGGCCGACGCATAGACCTGGCCGCCGGTGGTGCCGAAATAGACGCCGCATTCCTCGAGCGAATCAACCGCCATCGCGTCGCGCAGCACGTTGACGTAGCAGTGCTCCTGCGGCAGGCCCCTGGTCAGCGGCTCCCACTCGCCGCCGCCCGTGCGGCTGCGGTAGACGCGCAGTTTCCCCTCGGGCGGGAAGTGGTGGGAGTCGCTGGTAATCGGGACGACGTACACGGTCTCCGGCTCGTGCGCGTGCACGTCGATGGGGAACCCGAAGTCGGTCGGCAGGTCACCGCTGACCTCGCGCCACGACTCCCCGGCGTCGTCGCTGCGCATGACGTCCCAGTGCTTCTGCATGAACAGGACGCCAGGTCGGGACGGGTGCATCGCGATGCGGTGCACGCAGTGACCGACCTCGGCGCCGGGGTCGGGGATCCCCTCCGAGTGCAGCCCGTGGTTCACCGGCCGCCACGTCTGGCCCGCGTCGTCCGACCGGAACACCCCCGCGGCCGAGATCGCGGCGAACATCCGTCCCGGCTTGCCCGGATCGAGGAGGATCGTGTGCAGGCACATCCCGCCCCCGCCCGGCTGCCATGACGGCCCCGAGCCATGCCCGCGCAGGCCGGCTAGCTCCTCCCAGTGCCACCCGGCATCGGCCGAGCGGAACAGCCCGGCGTCCTCAACCCCGGCGTAGACCGTATCGGGATCCTCCAGCGACGGTTCCAGGTGCCAGACCCGGGCGAACTCCCACGGATGCGGCGTGCCGTCGTACCACTGGTGCGTCCCGGGCGTGCCGTGGTACTTGAACTCGTTGCCGACCGGCTCCCAGGTGGCGCCCCCGTCATCGGACCGCTGGATCAGCTGGCCGAACCAGCCGGTGGACTGCGAGGCGTACAGCCGGTCCTGGTCGGCCGGGGACCCCTTGACGTGGTAGATCTCCCAGCCGGGGAAGTGCGGCCCGCTGACGTCCCACTTCTCGCGCTTGCCGTCCGCCCGCAGCACGAACGCGCCCTTGCGCGTCCCGACCAGGACCCGGACTCCGCTCATGCGTTCCCCTTTGCATCGGCGTGCTTCTATGTCACGTTGATCCAGACGAGCGCGGCGCCCGGAACTCATCGCGGGCCGGGGAAGTCGGTGCCGGTCCGCCGCGTTACAGTGCGTGGTGCGGCCAACCTAGGAGGCTCAACGTGGCGCTGCCCTATGATTCCTCGCCCAAGTTGCAGGAGTACGCCCACCCGGAAATGATCGTCACGACCGAGTGGGTGGCCGAGCACCTCGGCGACCCCGGTCTCGTCGTGGCCGAGTCCGACGAGGACGTGCTGCTCTACGAGACCGGCCATATCCCTGGCGCGGTCAAGCTCGACTGGCACACCGAACTCAACGACCCGGTGACCAGGGACTACGTCGACGGGCCCGGCTTCGCCCGGCTGATGTCGGACAAGGGGATCAGCCGGGACACCACGCTGGTCCTTTACGGGGACAGGAACAACTGGTGGGCCGCGTACGCGCTGTGGGTGTGCTCGCTGTTCGGGCACCCGGACCTGCGCCTGATGGACGGCGGCCGGGCCAAGTGGATCGCCGAGGGCCGCCCGCTCACCACCGAAGAGACCAAGCGCCCCCGGGCCGACTACCCGGTCATCGACCGCGACGACAGCCAGATCCGCGCGTTCAAGGACCAGGTCTTGGCTCACCTGGGCCGGCCGCTGATCGACGTGCGCTCCCCGGGGGAGTACACCGGCGCGCTCCTGCACATGCCCGACTACCCGCAGGAAGGCGCGCTGCGCGGCGGCCACATCCCCGGCGCCAGGAGCGTCCCCTGGGCCCGGGCGGCGGCCGAGGACGCCACCTTCCGCCCCCGGGCCGAACTCGAGGCGATCTACCTCGAGGAGGTCGGGCTGCGCCCCGAGGATGAGGTGGTGGTCTACTGCCGCATCGGCGAGCGGTCAAGCCACACCTGGTTCGTGCTCCACCACCTGCTCGGCTTCCCCCACGTGCGGAACTACGACGGGTCGTGGACCGAGTGGGGGAACAGCGTCCGGGTGCCCATCGCCAAGGGGGACAGCCCGTGACCCCAGCCGCGCTCAATCCCCGGCTGCAGGAGATCGTCGACGACTTCAACGCCATGACCGGCCAGGAACGGCTGCAACTGCTGCTTGAGTTCTCCCGGGAACTGCCCGATCTGCCCGACCGCTACGCCGGGCACAGGGACCGGCTCGAGCCCGTGCCGGAATGCCAGTCACCGCTGTTCCTTGCCGTCGAGGTGGAGCCCGACGCGACCGTGCACCTGTTCTTCGACGCGCCGCCGGAGACGCCGACCACACGCGGCTTCGCCGGCATCCTGCACGCCGGCCTGGACGGGCTCGACGCCGACGAGGTGCTGGCCACGCCGGGGGAGTTCACCAGCCAGCTCGGCCTGCAGGAGCTGGTCAGCCCGCTGCGGCTGCGCGGCATGGCCGCGATGCTGGCCCGGATCAAGCGCCAGGTCCGCGAGAAGCGCGGCTGACCGCCGCCGTTTGGCCGCGGGCGCTCAGGGCGCTGAGCCAGGTTGCCGTCGTGGTGCCCCGTCCCGTCCCGCGGCCCTCATTTAATCCGAACGGTACGTGGTTCCCGCGCATGATCGCGAGGATAACCGCCCCTTGGGTCATAGCCTTTGCCCATGGCCGACGCCGACGACGTACGCTGCCTCGCTCTGTCCCTTCCGCACGTGGAGGAGATCGACAGCGATGGCTTCGACTTCCGGGTCGCCGGCAAGGGGTTCGTCTGGTCGTATCCGGAGCGTCAGCCCGGCCAGCGCCGGGTCATCCGGACCGACATCGCGGTGCTGTACGTGGGCGATGAAGCCGAGAAGCAGGCCCTGCTGCTCGGCGAGCCCGCGATCTTCTTCACCGCACCAGGCTACGAAGGCTGGCCGCTGGTGATGCTGCGGCTGGCGCAGGTGGACGTCGTGCGCCTAACCGAACTCGTCGTCGACGCGTGGCGGATGCGCGCCCCGCGAGATCTCGACCCGGGAATCAGCGGGTGACCGGAGCGCTGGCCCGCTCCCGCAGGATCCGGCGCAGGATCTTGCCCGAAGCCGACTTCGGGATCTCCTCGATCACTTCCAGCCGGCGGATCTGCTTGTAGCTGGCCACCTGCGAGGCGACGAACTGCCTGATCTGCTTCGGGTCGGTCATGGCGCCTGGCCGCAGCGCGACGTACCCGACCGGGATCTCACCCGCCTCCTCGTCGGGCACGCCCACCACCGCGGCGTCGATGACGTCAGGATGGCGGAGCAGCACCGCTTCAAGCTCGGCCGGAGGAACCTGGAATCCCTTGTACTTGATGAGTTCCTTGAGCCGGTCGACCACGTACAGATGGCCGTCCGCGTCCATGTGGCCGAGGTCACCGGTGCGCAGCCACCCGCCAGAATCGATCATCGCGGCCGTCGCCTGCGGGTTATTGAGGTAGCCCTTCATCACCTGCGGCCCGCGCACCCATATCTCGCCCTCTTCGCCGAGGCCGGCATCGGCCCCGCTGACCGGGTCGACGATCCGCGTCTCGGTGTTCGGCACCGTGATCCCCACCGATCCCGGCCTGAACCAGCCCGGCGGCGTGATGTGCGAGGCGGGCGAAAGCTCGGTCATCCCGTAACCCTGGACCACCTCGCAATTGAGCCGCTTGGCACACTCGTCGGCCAGGTCGACCTTCAGCGGCGCGGCCGCAGAAAGGACCTGCTTCAGCGCGCTGAGGTCGAACCTGTCGACCAGCGGGTGCTTCGCCAGCGCCAGCACAATGGGCGGAGCCACGTACGACCGCGTGATCCGGTAATCCTGGTGTACCCGCAGGAACTGCTCGAGGTCGAAACGGGGCAGCGTGACGACCGTCGCCCCGGCGCGCAGGCCGCAGTTCATCAGGACCTGCATGCCGTAGATATGGAAGAACGGCAGTACCGCCACCACGTTCTCGTCGCGCCCGATCTGAAGCGTCGCCAGCATCTGCGCGATGTTGGCGACCATGTTCCGCTGGGTGAGCATCACACCCTTGGACAGGCCCGTGGTGCCCGAGGAGTACGGCATGGCCACCACGTCGTCGGGCTCGGCTGGCACGTGCCGGGCCAGCGGCGCGCCGAACAGATCGGCAAGCGGCCTGATCCCAGCGGCCCCCTCAGCGCTAGCGATCCCTTGGGCGTCGCCTAGCACGTAGATGGCGCTGACATCGGTTCCGGCACAACTCCGCGCGGCCGCCGCCGCCAGCGCCGGGATGGTGACCAGGATCCGGGCGCCGGCGTCCGTGAGCTGGTTGTGCACTTCGCCCTCGGTATAGGTCGGGTTGACCGTGGTAACGATGCCGCCAGCCATCGCGGCGCCGTGGAACACCACGGCGTACTCCGGCACGTTCGGCGCCATCAGCGCCAGCACGTCCCCCTTGGCAAAGCCGCTGGCGACCAGGCCCCCGGCCAGGGACCTGACGGCGCCGCCGAGGCCACCGAAGGTCAGGGCCCGCCCGGACAGGCCATCGATCAGCGCCGGCTTGTCCTCCTGGCCCGCTGCCGCGGCCAGCACATAGCTCGTGAGCGGGAGATCCGGAATCTCGACATCGGGCAGCGGGCTGGAATGGATCATCTGTCTTCCCTCCCCGGGATCGCCTCATTGTCGACCTGCCGTCACAACCGTGCAAGCCAAGCCCATCTCGGAGCAGGGCGCCGCCTCCGGAGGCACGCCCGAACGGGGCCTGTCGCACACAGGCCCCCACTACGGGGCCGGTGGCACGCGCACCCCACCCGGGATGTGTGGACGGCGGGGCCGGTGGAACACGTCAGGCGATGGGCTCCGCTTCGGAGGGCGAGTGTTCCTTCACTTCAACCACGTCGTTGTGGCAGCCATGTCGTCTGGTGCACGTCGTTGCGGCACCGACGTCGTTGGAACCGGACCAGTTATCAGCTCATCAGAGCTCTGCCATCCCGTCAGCCCCGGCGCTCACATGTACAGCGTGGCTTCGATAGTCAACCGGCGCGCAGCCGGATGTTTCCAGAGTCGGCGTGTTCCGATCTACCAGGCTTGGCGTGCTGCAGACCCTCCGTTTTCGTGATCGCAAAGGATTTACACCTCCCTGGAGTATGAAAGTGGAAGCCGGGCACCAGAACCCTCGGCGCGGTGGAGTCGAGCCAGACGGGCACTTCGCCGGACCGGCCCGAGCGGCGATCACAAGTCCGAGGCTCCTCACGGGGCTGAGGCGGTCCTAGCGGTCGAGGCCGCCGCGGGAGATGAGCTGGGCCGCGATCACGTTGCGCTGGATCTCGTTGGTGCCCTCGCCGACGATCATCAGCGGCGCGTCGCGGAAGTACCGTTCGACGTCGTACTCGGTCGAGTAGCCGTAGCCGCCGTGGATCCGAACCGCGTTGAGCGCGATCTCCATCGCGGCTTCCGAGGCGAACAGCTTGGCCATCCCGGCCTCCATGTCACACCGCTGGCCCGCGTCGTACCGCTCCGCGGCGTACAGCACGAGCCGCCGGGCCGCGGTGAGCTTGGTCGCCATGTCGGCCAGCAGGCCGCCGACCGCCTGGTGTTTCCAGATCGGTACGCCGAAGCTCTCCCGCTGCTGCGCGTAGCGCAGCGCGTCATCGAAGGCCGCCTGCGCCACCCCCACGGCCCGGGATGCGACCTGGATGCGGCCGATCTCCAGGCCCTTCATCATCTGGCCGAAACCGCGACCGGGCTCGCCGCCGAGCACGGTGTCGGCGGGCGCGTGGTAGTCCGTGAACGAAAGCTCGCAGCTCTCCACGCCCTTGTAGCCGAGTTTCGGCAGGTCACGAGAGACCTCCAGGCCCTCGCCGTGCTCGACGAGCAGGATGCTGATGCCCTTGTGCCGCGGCCGTGCATCCGGGTCGGTCTTGCAGAGCAGGGCGATCAGCTGGGACCGGCGCGCGTTGGTGATCCAGGTCTTGGTCCCGTTGACCAGGTAACCCTCGCCGTCGCGCCGTGCGATCGTGGTCATGGCCTGCAGGTCGGAGCCACCGCCGGGTTCGGTCAGCGCCATCGTGGCCCGGATCTCGCCGGTAGCCATCCGGGGCAGATACCGCTGCTTCTGCTCAGAAGTGCCGAAGTGCAGCAGCAGCTTGGAGACCACGGTGTGCCCGCCCATGGCGCCGGCCAGGCTCATCCAGCCGCGGGCCAGCTCGGCGGTGACCTCGGCGTAGCACGGCGTCGATACCGGCGCGTCACCATACGGCTCGGGAATCGCCAGCCCGAAGATGCCCATGGCCTTCATCTGGCCGATCAGCTTCTCCGGGTACTTGTCGGCGTGCTCGAGCTCGCGGACCACCGGCCTGACCTCGCGGTCGACGAACTCCGCCACCGTGTCGACGACCGCTCGTTCCTCCGCGGACAGACTGCTCACCAGGCCTAGTATTAACCAGGAGCGTGACCATGCAGGAGGGGCCGTATTTCGACGAGCTCGCCGTCGGCCAGGAGTTCAGTAGCTCGCCGGGCATCACGCTGACCTCCGGCCTGGCCGCGGCCCATCAGGCCATCACCGGGGACCGGCTCGCGCTGGCCACCGACCATGAGTTCTGCCGCGAGGTGACCGGCGGCCCGCCGCTGGCGTCGCCCGGCCTGGTCTGGGACATCGCGATCGGGCAGTCGACGGTGGTCACGCAGCACGTCAAGGCCAACCTGTTCTACCGCGGGCTGGCCTTCCGCCGCGCCCCCAGGCTCGGCGACACGCTGCGCACATCGACCCGCGTGGTCGCGTTGCGGCAGAACAGGCCGCGGGAGGGCCGCGCCCCGACCGGTCTCGCCGTCCTCCGGATCACCACGGTGGACCAGGAGAAACGCCCGGTGCTCGACTTCTGCCGCTGCGCCATGATCCCGCTGCGCGACCGTGTCCGGCAGACCGGTCACGCCGACGAGCTGGACTCGGCCGGCCGGCAAGACGCCCCCGACGTATCAACGCTGGTCAGGGGATGGCAGCTGGACCGGTTCGCCCGGCAGGCGGCGGGCCCCCGCCTGTCCGAGCTGCAGGCCGGGCAGAGCTGGGCCGTTCCCGGTGGCGACGTCGTGTCCGCGGCGCCGGAACTGGCCCGGCTCACCCTCAACGTGGCGATCGTGCATCACGACGCGGCGGCCGCGGGCGGCCAGCGGCTGGTGTACGGGGGGCACGCCATCGGGCTCGCGCTGGCCCAGGCGGCTCGCTCGCTGCGGTCCCTGGTCACGGTGGCGGCATGGCACGGCTGCGACCACCTCGGCCCGGTGCACGAGGGGGACACGCTGCGCAGCACGATATCGGTGGAGCAGGTCGAGCCGCTTCTGGGCGGCGGGGGGCTGGTTCACCTCCGCTCCCTCGTCCGGGCCGAGGCACCGGGCCAAGGCGGCGGGCTCGGCTGGCCCGGCACGAGCCCGAATACGGCCGCGCCGCGGGACGTCCTGGACTGGCGGTACATCGCCGTCGTGGCCTAACGGAAAGGACCGCGCCCATGTACCCAGGAGCACATCCGCCGGGCCGGACCGCGGCGGTCATGGCCGGGACCGGGGAGACGCTCAGCTACGGAGAGCTCGAGCGGCGCTCGGTTCAGCTGGCCCGGGTGCTGCACCAAGCGGGCCTGCGGCCCGGCGACGCCGTGGCGCTGCTGACCGAGAACAGCCTGCGCGCCTTCGAGGTGTACTGGGCCGCCATGCGCTCCGGTCTTTACATCACCGCGGTCAACTACCACCTCAAGCCGGACGAGGTCGGCTACATCGTGGCCGACTCCGGCGCGGCCGCGCTCATCGTGTCCGCCGAGCAGGGCGTAACGGCGCAGGCGATCACCGGCGAGGACAGCCAGGTGAGGCTCCGGCTGGCCTTCGGCGGCCCGGTCACCGGGTACGGCAGCTACGAGCAGACCATCGCCGACGCGTCGGCGGTGCCGTTCGCGGACCAGCCCAAGGGCGCCACGATGCTGTACTCGTCGGGCACCACCGGCCGGCCCAAGGGGGTCCGGCCGTCGCTGCCTGAGGGCCAGATCGGCGACGCCGCCGATACCCTCGCGGCGCTGGCCGGCGGGTTCTTCGGCGTCACCGGCGAGACCGTGTACCTGTCGCCCGGGCCGATCTATCACGCCGCCCCGCTGCGCTGGTGCGCCGCGATCCAGGCCAACGGCGGCTGCGTGGTCATGATGAAGCGATTCGACGCCGAGCAGGCCGTGGCGGCCATCGAACGCTGGAAGGTCACGCACGCGCAGTTCGTGCCGACCATGTTCGTCCGCATGCTGAAGTTGCCATCGCACGTCAGGGACTCCTGGGACGTCGCCAGCCTGCGGGTCGCCATCCACGCCGCGGCGCCGTGCCCGGTCGAGGTCAAGCGGAAGATGATCGACTGGTGGGGTCCGGTCCTGGTCGAGTACTACGCGGGCACCGAGGGCAACGGCATGACGGTCGTCGACAGCGGCACCTGGCTCACCAGGCCAGGCACCGTCGGCCGGGCCATCCACGGCGCGATAAGGATCTGCGCCGACGACGGGACCGAACTGCCCGCGGGCCAGACCGGCACGGTCTACTTCGAGCAGGACGAGGTGCCGTTCGCCTACCACAACGACCCGGACAAGACCCGCGCCGCCCAGCACCCGGAACACCCGGCCTGGACCACCCTGGGCGACATCGGGTACGTGGACGCCGACGGGTTCCTGTTCCTCACCGACCGCAAGGCGTTCACCATCATCTCCGGCGGCGTCAACATCTACCCGCAGGAGACGGAGAACGTACTGGCGCTGCACCCGGCCGTGTACGACGTCGCGGTGATCGGCGTGCCCGACCCGGAGATGGGGGAGTCGGTGGCCGCCTTCGTCCAGCCGGCCGCGGGCGCGGTGCCTGGACCCGAACTCGAGCGGGAGATCATTGCGTTCGTGAAGTCGAAGATCGCCGACTTCAAGGCGCCGAGGACGGTGCGCTTCGTCGACGACCTGCCGCGAACCGAAGCGGGCAAGCTGATGAAGTCGGAACTCAAGGCCAGGTACGCGACCGCCTGAGCCGGGCGTGCCACCACGGCCCGTTCAGTAGCAAAGAATTTTTCTGAACGAATCGTGGTTCCAGCGTCGCGGAACGTAGGCGCGCCGCCCGATTTAGTCCCCTGCCGTACCCCCGCCTGCAACGTTCCGGCTGTACGATCACGGCCATGAACCCACTGTCCGGCGTTCTCGACGAAGCATGGCGGATGTACAAGACGTTCGCCCGGCACCTCCTCACGATCGCGTTCGTCATCTACCTCATTGCCGCGATCATCACCGCGCTCGTCGCGCTGGCGGGCGGCCTTGTCGGCATCCTGCTTGCCACCTTGGTGTCCATCGTCGCGCTCTTCGTGCTGCAGGCGACGCTGGTCAAGGCGGTGCAGGACGTGCGGGACGGCCATGCCGACCTGTCGATCGGGCAGACCGTGCGCGAGGCGGGACCGTCCATCGCGTCCGTCGCCCTGGCGGGGATACTGGCGGGCATCGCGATCACGATCGGGCTCTACCTGGTCATCGTTCCCGGCCTGTTCCTGATCACCATCTGGGCGGTGATCGTGCCGGTCATCGTGATCGAGCGGTCCGCGGCGCTGGCGTCGTTCGGCCGCAGCCGCGAGCTGGTACGCGGCCACGGCTGGCACGTGTTCGGCACTCTGGTGCTGGTGTTCTTCATCATGGTCGCGGTAAACATCATTCTCAACCTGGCCTTCCATGCCCTGCCGCACGTATGGGGCGACGGCCTGAGCTCGATCATCTCCGGCACGCTGATCGCCCCGTTCGTCGCGATCGTCGTCACCCTGGTCTACTACCGGCTCGTCGGCAGTTCCGGACCCGCGGCCGCCGACCCGTACGGGCAGCAGGCGCCGCAGGACACCGGATGGACCCAGGGCGACTCGTATGGCAACCAGCAGCCGCAGGGCGGCTACGGCCAGCCGCCCCACGGCAACGACCCATACGGGGATCAGCCGCGTTAGGAGGCGGTATCGCGGGCGGCGGCGCGGCCCGCGATACGGCCGCTGAACAGGCAGCCGCCCAGGAACGACCCCTCAAGCGACCGGTAGCCGTGCACGCCGCCGCCGCCGAACCCGGCGACCTCCCCGGCGGCGAACAGGCCGGGGACCGGGCCGTGGGTGCGGGACAGCACCCGGCCGGACAGGTCGGTCTGCAGGCCGCCCAGCGTCTTGCGGGTCAGGATGTTGAGCCGCACGGCGATCAGCGGGCCTGCCTTGGGGTCAAGGATCTTGTGCGGAACGGCGGTCCGGGCCAGCCGGTCACCGCGGAAACGGCGGGCGTTTCGGATCGCCATGACCTGCAGGTCCTTGGTGAACGGGTTGTCGATCTCCCGGTCGCGCGCGACGATCTGCCGCTCGAGGTCGGCCAGGTCGATCCGCGCCTCGCCGGTCAGCTTGTTCATCCCCGCGACCAGCTCGGGCAGGGTCGCCGCGACCACGAAGTCGGCCCCGCGCCGCATGAACGCCTCCACCGGCGCCGGGGCGCCCGGCCGGATCCGCGACAGCGTGAGGCGGATGTCCTTGCCGGTCAGGTCCGGGTTCTGCTCCGAGCCTGACAGCGCGAATTCCCTCTCGATGATCTTCCGGGTGAGCACGAACCACGAGTAGTCAAAGCCGCCCGCCCGGATGGCCCCCAGCGTGCCCAGGGTGTCGAAGCCGGGGAAGTTCGGCGCGGGAAAGCGGCGTCCCCTGGCGTCGAACCACAGCGACGAGGGCCCGGGCAGGATCCTGATGCCGTGCCTGGCCCAGATCGGATTCCAGTTCTCGATGCCCTCGGTGTAGTGCCACATCCGGTCGCGGTTGACCAGGCGCCCGCCGGCCCGTTCGGCGATGGCCAGCATCCGGCCGTCCACATGCTCGGGCACCCCGGCGATCATCCGCTCCGGTGGCGGCCCGAGCCTGGCCGGCCAGTTCGCGCGGATCAGGTCGAAGTTGGCGCCGAGCCCGCCGGAGGTGACGATGACGACCGGCGCGTGCAGCTCGAACTGGCCGACCTCGGTGCGGGAACTGCGCGTCCCGCGAGCCGCGTCGCTTGGCTCGAGGACCGCGCCGCGCACGCCGTCCACGGCTCCCGCGGCGACGGTGAGCTCGTCCACCCGGTGCCGGAACCGGAACCCGACAAGCCCGGACGCCTCTGCCTCCCGCACCCGCCGCTCGAACGGCGCCACCACCCCGGGCCCGGTGCCCCAGGTGACGTGGAACCGCGGCACCGAGTTGCCGTGCCCGTCGGCCAGGTAACCGCCCCGCTCGGCCCAGCCCACCACGGGGAACCAGCGCACTCCCATCGCGTGCAGCCAGGACCGTTTCTCCCCGGCGGCGAAGTCGACGTAGGCCTGCGCCCACCGGTAGGCCCAGTAATCCTCCCCGGCCGGATCGTCGATGCCGCGGTCGAAGTACGCGCTGCCGGTCCAGTCCTGCCAGGCCAGATCGCGGGAGTCGCGGATCCCCATGCGGTGCTGCTCGGGCGAGTCCACCAGGAACAGGCCGCCGAACGACCAGAACGCCTGGCCGCCCAGGCCCGAATCCGGCTCCTGGTCAAGCAGCAGCACGCGCCGGCCGGCCGCCGCCAGTTCGGCGGTCGCGGTCAGGCCCGCCAGCCCCGCGCCCACCACGATCGCATCCGCGTCCACGAGGTTATCCAACCAGGCCGGGACGGCTCGCGGGCGTATGGTGGGGCGGTGGATGCCAGCGAGCGCCGGCGCGAGGCCTTTGTCATGCGGCTCAAGCCAGGAAACGAGAGAATCTACAAGGAAAAGCACGACAACATCTGGCCTGAAATGCTCGAGATGTTGAAACAGAGCGGCATCAGGAACTACTCGATCTACCGGCATGGCCTGACGCTGTTCGCTTATCTCGAACGCGAGGGACCTGCCTCACCCGATGAGCCGCCCGATCCGGTCCTGCTCCGGTGGTGGAAGATGATGGAACCCTACATGGAGTGCAATCCGGATGGATCTCCGCGCCAGGAGACCATCCAGGAGGTATTCCACGCCGACTGAGCGACCGGCCGGCGCCGTGTGGCACTAACCTCGCCATACCCGTCCCTGGATGAGCACGCCGTTGTGGATGAGGAAGCTGCGGACCACATTGGCGTTTACCACCGCCTCCTTGCCTGTCCAGCCTTGCTCCGCAGCGAACTCGTCGAGCCAGTTGTTGATCGCCTCCCGGCGCTTGACGGACAGGAATCGCTCTCCAGTAGTCTTCTTGCGCAGGATGCAGAAGGCGACGAGCTCGTCGGGCGCCATCTCGACTTTGGCGCAGAAGTCGGCCAGGATCCTCAGCTTCCGCTCGCGGACCTCCGCAGGATCGTGGCCGAGGACCGAGCCGGCCACCCACTGCTTGACCGAAGCCTGGGATTCGATGTCCTGCCTCGTCACAACGGCAATCCGAAGCGGTCGGCGAGTTCCTTGATCTCCTGCATCCGGGCGGATGCGTCGGCCGGCATCGGCTCCTGGATCATTCCCTCGCGCTTGAGCCGCTCGGTGACCTCGGGAATCTCCGTCCACGCAGTGCCGTACTGGCCACGGTAGAAGCTTTGCGACAGCGGCCTGCGCGGTCGCTGTCCGCCACCCTTGGGGTCCTCGGCCGGGTAGCCGACCAGCAGTATCCACATCGGAACCCAGTGATCCGGTACCTTCAGGACGTCCTTCGCGCTCGCGGCGTTGAACGCGTGCAGGCCGACCCCGAGGCCCTCGTCGACCCCGGCTAGCATGGCCTGGGCGATGGCCAGCCCGGCCTCGACCGACACCGCCCAGGTGGTGGCCAGCGCATCCTTCGACAGCGGCTCGAGGACCTGCGGGTAGACCAGGTCGTCCACGTACGGGTGTGTCCACCCGTGGGTCACTGGCAGCGCCCCCAGGTCGACCAGTTCCTTGAGGCGATCCTGGGCGCCGTTGACAAACGTGGTGTCGCCATACCAGAAGATCGTCACCGGAGCCAGGTCGATCTGCACCGTGGTAGTCGGTGTCTTCAGCGCTTCGCGGACCTCGTCGGTGAGCTCGTCGCGGTAGCAGACGATGGCCTTCGCGAAGTCGGCGTTGACCGCACGCGAAGCGCGGTTGGCCGCTTCCAGCATCACCTGGATCTTCTCCGGCTCAACCGGCCGGTTCGGGTCGAAGAACCTGATCGTCCTCCGGTTTCCGACCACCTGCTTGAATTCCATGCCCGCCTCCTTAGGTTGACAGCACCGTGACCACCGTCGCCGCCGCGTCGGTGCCGAGGAATCCGCCGCCGTTGTGGGCCAGCGCTAGCCTGGCCCCTCCCACCTGCCGCTGCCCGCAGCGGCCCCGCAGCTGCTCAGTCAGCTCGACCAGCTGCCCGCATCCGGTCGCGCCGATCGGATGTCCCCGCGACAGCAAGCCGCCGCTGGGGTTGACCGGCACCCGCCCGCCAAGACCGGTCGCCCCGGAGGCGAGCAGCGCCGGGCCCTCTCCCGCCCCGCACAGGCCGAGTTCCTCATAGCTCATGAGCTCGGCGGGGGCGGCCGCGTCGTGCAACTCGACCACGTCCAGGTCGTGGGGGCCCACCCCCGCCTGCACATAGGCCGCCTGCGAGGCACGCTCGGCCGCCCCGGGCTCGCCTGGCCCGCGGTCCCGGCCGCTGACCAGCGCGCAGGCCTCGACCCTGACCCGTGCACCCAGCCGCCGGGCCATCTCGGGCGAGCACACGACCAGGGCCGCCGCCCCGTCTCCGACTGGCGAGCACATCAGCAGCGTGAGCGGTGCCGCGATCTCGCGGCTGGCCAGCACGTCATCGACCGTGACGGCGGTGCGGTACTGCGCGTACGGGTTCAGCGCCGCGTGCCGGTGGCTCTTCACGGCGACCTGGGCGAAGTCCTCCCTGGTGGCGCCGCTGCTGGCCATGTAGGCCCGCGAGCTTGCGGCGTAGATGTCCATGAAGAATGAGCGCTTGCCGCCGGCCTGTGCGGATGCCTCGTCTGGGGGCTGCGAATCGGCCTGTTCCGGAATCGGCGAGCCCGCCGATCCGGATGACACCCACTGTTGCAACTCGGCGACCTGCTGCTGGTCAACCGCCGTACCGATGGCGGCGAAGGTGCGCGATCTGTCTTCGTGGGTCAGCTTCTCCGAGCCGACGGCGAGCGCGGCCTCGACGGCTCCCGACCCGACCGCCAGGCAGGCGAGATGAAACGCCGAGGACGCCGACGCGCAGGCGTTCTCGACGTTCACCATAGGTACGCCGAGCAACCCGGTGTAGCGCAGCGCCACCTGGCCCCGGATCATCTCCTGGTTGGTGAGTATGCCCGCCACCGCGTTGGAAAAAAACACCATGCCGATGTCGGCGGCGGTAACACCCGCGTCGTCGAGCGCGCCGCGCGTCGCCTCTTCCGCGAGCGCCCGCACGGTCGTGTCCGGGAACTTGCCGAAGCGGGTCATCGCCGCGCCGGCCACGTATACCTCACGCATAGCCACTTCCTTGACCGTTCATGTTCGCTCCACCCGGTAGCCGGCCTGCTCCCTGTCCCAGGTGCCTGGGGTGATCCCGCGCGCCTTCAGCGCGGCGTACTGAATCCGCTGCGTCTCGGTTTTGGGCAGCGATTCGGCGAACTCCACGTAACGCGGTATGGCGTAGTGCGCCATCCTGCCCTGGCAGTAGCCCAGGATTTCCTCGGGCTTGGGCTGCTCGCCGGGCTGCGTCACCACGGTGATCTTGACCTCGTCCTCGCCGAGTTCGGAGGTCACCGCGTGCGCCGCGCTTTCCAGCACCTTCGGGTGGGAGTTGACGACCGTTTCCACCTCCCAGGCCGAGATGTTCTCGCCCAGCCGACGGATGGATTCCTTCTTCCTGCCTCGGTAGTAGAAGAAGCCGTCCTCGTCGTATTCGGCCAGGTCGCCAGAGTGGAACCAGTCGCCGCGGTAGGCCTGCTGCGTGGCCTCGGGCAGGTTCTCGTAGTACGTCGTCGGCCCGGCCGGATGGCGGAACGCGAGCTCGCCCACCTGCCGGGGCCCCAGCGGCCGGTCCTCGGAATCCACCACGCGGAACTCCACCCCGGCCACGCCGGACCGGCCCATGGAGCCGACCCGGCCCGCGTCGTTGAGCAGGATTCCCGGCGAGTCGACCATGCCGAACCACTCGATGATCCGCACGCCGAACCGCCGCTGGAACTCCTCCCACCGGTCCGGCGGGCAGCCGGCCGAAAGCACCACCCGTACCTGGTGGTCCGTGTCACCTGGGCCCGTCGGCTGCTTCAGCAGGATCGAGATCATGCCGCCGAGCGTGTTGAACTCCACCGCGTCATACCGCCGGCAGTCGTCCCAGAACCGGGAGGCGCTGAACCGCGGGGCGAGGGCGAGCTTGGCGTCGAGGATCATCGACCCGATCGCCGACACCAGAAGCGCATTCCCGTGGTAGAGGGGCAGCGGCGTGTACATCGTCTCGCCCGGCCGCACGCCCGAAGACCGCAGCAGCACCTGCAGCGGCGCGGTGTCGTACTTCGCCGCGACCACGCCCTTGGGCGGCCCGGTGGTGCCCGAGGTGTACATCATCCCGACGCTGCCGCTCGGCTCGGCCAGGTCGACCTCAGGCTCCCGGTCCGGGGCCGACATGAGCCGGCCGAAATCCCAGTCGGCACCGTCGCCCGCGGGCCCGCCGAAGACCACGGTGTGCCGCAACCCAGGCAGGTCACCGGCCACCGTGGTCAGAGCGCCGCGCAGATCGTCGGTGAAGATCACGGCCGCCGCGCCGGAGTCCCTCAGGATGTGCTGCAGCGCCGGGCCGCGCTGGGAGATGTTCACCGGCACCGAGGCCGCTCCGATGAACACGGCGCCGAGGTGAGCCCAGAGGAACTCCGGGCGGTTCGCCATCAAGATGGCCACCCGTTCGCCCGGGCGCACCCCCAGCTCGAGCAGCCCGTTCGCCGCCCGGAGCGCGTTAGACAGCACATCGCGCCAGGCGACCTCGCTGTCCTGCCACTTCAGCCAGGTGGCGTCGGGATGCTCGGCGACGCGCTGCCTGATGATCTGCTCGACCGGACCTTGTGCGCGGGCCATGACTTGACCGCCCCGGCCTACGAGTGCCAGTCCTGCATGTGCTGGCGGATGGCGGGCGTCAGCGTCGACCCGTCGTAGTAGCGCTCGTAGAACGCCGGGTCGACGTGGTGCACGACCGCGCCGAAGTTGCACTGCATCGGGTTGAAGTAGGCCGGGCACTGCCCGTAGTGCTCGACGCAGTAATCGACGTAGGCGATGCACGCGTCGACGGCCCAGTCGGAGACCCGGGTGGCCGGGTCGTTCACGATGGCCCGGACCGTGTCCGCGTTGAACGGCCCGCCGTGGCGGAGCATCCAGTTGTCCTCGCCCTGCGACATCGTCCGGCCCTCGCCGTACTTCTCCTCCATCATCGCAGTCATTACCGCCCGGCCGTCGGGGTACCGGGGCGACGGCACGTAGGTCGCCTCCTTGATCCCTTCCACGCCGAAGATCTTCAGCGCGCCGGACACCGCGGGGGCACGCTGGTTCAGTGGCTCGGCCCGGAATCCCAGCCCGCGGGCCAGGTCAGGGAAGGCGCCCATGAGGATGTCGTCGAAGTACCCGCAGAAGATCCAGTTGCCGAGCCCCATCGCCTCCGCGGCCAGGCGCATGTTCTGCACGTACGAGCCAGGCGGGTAGGTCTCGACCTGGAGGATGAACTGCTCGATCTGGCTGATCGCAACGGGGAACTCGAGCTGTCCCTCCTTCACCCAGGGCCCGACGCCGGCCGGCTCGCCGGTCCGGTCGTCGATCCAGTACAGGTGCCAGGCATCGAAGAGGTTCAGCATGACGCTGAAGTACAGCCAGCCGACGTCGGTGATCGGGATGAACCAGGTCTGCCCGTCCCGGTTGAGGTTGAACTGGTACGGGCCGAATAGCGAGGCGTTCGGGGCTCCGGGCGCGCGCAGCGCCCAATCGATGTCCGGCCGGTGGTCGAGGACCTGGTGCATGCCGCGCCTGTACCACGCAAGCACCTTGTGGTAATCCTCTTCGCTCTGGATCTCGACCGCGCGTTCCCGCTCGTCGCCCGGGTTGTAGATGAACGCGCCGTCGTCCTTGATCACGAGCAGGTCGTGGGCGAACGAGTTGCCCGGCGCCGCGGCCGTCCGACCGGCGATCGTGACCAGCTCGTGGAATCCGCCGTGCACGGCGATGTCCCAGTGCGCGATGCCGTTCGGCCCGCAGGCCGACCAGGTAATAATCGCCTCCTCCAGCTCGGTGAGCGGTATTACCGGTTGGCTGGAGCTGAACGCCAGCGGCCCGCGTTCCTGGCGGATGCCCCGCCCGGTCGCGCCGCGGTGTTCCTCCTCACCACTTTCGATCGAGTACCCGCACCCGACCCGGCGACTGCGCAGCGTCGCGAGCAGCTGCGGCATCGTCCTTGTCTGTTCGAAGTACCGCCGGAGCCGCCGCTTGTCCTCCTCGCTGACGGGCGCGGTCTCTGGGAAAGGTGCCGTTACTGACATTGCTGGCCTCCTCCCGCCCCGCAGGGCTCTTGCTGGGTCCGGCCGTTACGCGTTTGTTAAATCCTCGCGCCAGCCTGCGGCCGGATGTCAAGGGGTGGCGGGTGACGATCGCCGCCCGCACAGCCGAGGTAGGGTTAGCAACCGCCGACGCGGGGAACTGCGGCCAGCCGAGAAGGGGGCGGACGTGGCATCGTCCATCTTCGTGCGTCCAGATGGCGAGGCCGGCGTGGTGGCCAGGGGGCCCGGCGGCACGCTGGTGTACTACTGGGCGACGCCCGGTTCCGCCTGGCGCAGCGTGCAGGTCGCCGGGCCCGGGACGACGGCGTCGGCGCCGTCGGTGGCCGTGGATGCGGACGGCCGGGCGGCGATTGTCGCGCAGGGCCCCGAGGCCTCCCTGCTGTACTATTCGGGCAGGCCAGGCGGCCCGTGGCCCGGCTCTGACTGGCACGGCGTGCAGGTTGCCGGGCCAAGGACGACGTACTCGGCGCCTTCGGTGTTCGTGCGTCCGGACGGCCGGATTGACGTCGTGGCGCGGGGCACGGACTTCTCGCTGGTGCACTACCGGGCGCAACGGCCCGGCTCCCCATGGCAGACCATGCAGGTCGCGGGGCCCGGCACGACCGGTTACATCCCGTCGGTGTTCGTGCGTCCTGACGGCCAGGTCGACATTGCCGCGCAGGGCCCGGACGCCTCGCTGCTGTACTACCGGGCCGCGCCCGGCGCTGACTGGCCCGACGCTGACTGGCCCGACGCTGACTGGCCCGACGCTGACTGGCACAGCGTGCAGGTTGCCGGGCCAAGGACGACGTTCTCGGCGCCGTCGGTGTTCGTGCGCCCGGACGGCCGGGTGGACATCGCGGCAGTGGGCCCCGGCGACACGCTCCTGTACCACTGGGCCGCGCCCGGCTCTCAATGGCCCGGCTCTGAGTGGCACAGCACGCAGGTCGCCCCGGCCGACGAGGCGATGTCCTCGGCGGCGCCGTCGATTTTCGTGCGCCCGGACGGTGAGGCAGACATAACCGCGGTGGGCCCTCGCGGCACGGTGATGTACTACCGGGCCGCGCCCGGCGCTGTACGGGCCGGCTCTGACTGGCCCGGCTCTGACTGGCCCGGCTCTGACTGGCCCGGGTCTGACTGGCCCGGCTCTGACTGGCAGAGCGTGCAGGTCGACGTGGCGGCCAGGCCCTTCCAGGGAGTCTCGGTCTTCGTGCGCCCCGACGGCCAGGCCGACATCGTCGCCCGCGGGCCCGGCAACCTGCTGATGTACTACTGGGCCACGCCGGGCTCGCCCTGGCGTGGCACGCGGCTGAGCCCAGCCGGGTAAGGGAGGCGGCCGTCACGGCAGCGGGTAGCGCAAGCCGGCCTGGGCTTGCTCCGGCGGCCAGATCACCCGCCTCGCGCCGTCCTGCCACTGGACGGTCTGCACGTGGTGCCCGACCTGCTGGCCAGTCTGCGGGTCCAGCCGAAACCGGCCGAACATGGTGGTGCAGTCCAGGGCGCGGGCGGCCGCGGCCAGCGCGGCGTCGTCGCAGGTCCCGGCCTCGCGCAGGCACCGGGTCGCGATGACCCCGGCCGCGAAGGCCTGCGCGGCCGGATACGGCGGATCCGCGCCGGCGCGGTGGCGGTAAGCCGCCGCGAATTGGGCCGCCGGCGGACCCTCATCGGGACTCGGTGCCGTTTCCGCCAGCCACTGCGCCGGGCCAAGCAGTCCCTCCCGGTCGCCTCCGAGCTCAGCCAGGACCTCCTCCACCCCGGCCCCCACGAAGCCGGCCGCCCGCCACCGCCCGCCCGTCCGGAGCCGCCGCGCCGCGGCGGC
>Ga0187783_10000879_pt1 | contig 22090 bp, 21 predicted proteins | sample 1015_SJ02_MP02_2_FD_132471 | JGI IMG/M metagenome (GOLD analysis project Ga0187783, IMG submission 132471) | Tropical peat soil microbial communities from peatlands in Department of Meta, Colombia - 1015_SJ02_MP02_20_MG | ecosystem: Environmental > Terrestrial > Soil > Wetlands > Peat | place...
CACGCGCGTTGACCTGATCTTCGGTTCGCACTCGCAACTGCGCGCCCTCGCGGAAGTCTATGGATGTGATGACTCGAAGGAGACGTTCGTGAAAGACTTTGTTGCTGCGTGGGACAAAGTGATGAACCTCGATCGCTTCGATCTTGGCTGAGCTCTGGCACCATTGGCCGCCAGCCCGTCGATTACGGTGTCAATATAGCGGCGGGCGGCTTCGGCTTCGACGACCAGGCCGATACCGCTCTTGTTGGCCCGGGCTGTCGCAATGCTGGTACGGGCACCGCAAGCTCGTCAAATGGAAAGCGGTCGAGGAGGTGAGTTGCCGAAGACGTTGAGTTTCGCAACACAATTTTCTCGTGAACAGATATTCGACGTAACACTCTGGCCCGTCAGTGACGGGCCAGAACAGCGGCATGCTCTTTACGTGTACAAGTCCAGGGGCCCCGGAGTCATGGTGGTCTGTCCGACTTCTATCAGGTAGCCGTCTGGGTCGCGCATGTAGCACCGCAATTCGCTGGTATGAACTTTGGGTTCAGTAAGAAATTTCGCGCCCCGCGACGACCAAAGGTCGTAGTAGCGCATGATGTCGGTGACGCGAAGGTTTAGAAAGATGCTGAGAACGTTGGGATCGTGCGGCGGCGAAGCTACGACTTCAGGTTTGTCGTCGGTCCCGCCGCCGCCACCGTTGATGGTGAGCCAAATATTACCTAGCCGCAAAAATGTCGGCTCGCCATCGCGCAGTACCATGGCGCCGAGGACGTCGCGATAGAATGCTACTGAACGCTGTATGTCTGCAACGATCAGGGTATTTGTAACCACAAACTTGAGTTCAGCTCTCTGATCCAGCTGTGCCATCGACATGCCCCTTTCTGTCTGGGTTATACTGCTCGCTTCGCTCGAGATTATAGATCGTAACTGCCTTGCCGTCGTGATCGCTGCGAATCGTCCAGGCGCCACCACTTCCAAAGGGCGTCCCAGTGGCGAAGATGTCCCGCATCTAGCATGACCGATTGCCCTGCTTCGCCTCAAGGATCATATTGCTGCAATGTCGGCAGACGGTTTTGGCCGACCACGGCAGGCGGAAGCGCCACGTCGGCCGCTCGAAAGGCCCGACCCCGGCCAGCCCCCGACACTCGCCAGGCTGCGGCTCAATTTGGACTTGGCTCCAGGGTCGCACGTTCCGACACTGCGATCTCGCCGCGCCGAAGGCTTGCTGACTAATTGCCGCGGTGACCGATGCCTACGGGCGGCCGGTAAGCGCAGTTCCAGTCGGTTTGGCGCACTAACAACCGCTTATCACTCATTTCCGACAAGTGTGTTGAAATGAATCACTACAAAACAGGAGCATGCAGGATGCCTGCATCTGAAGGCGGGCCACGACGTTTATTTGGTCGGCGCCCACTCGATCGCGGCATGGTGAAAGGACACGTGTTCCAAGACGCCTGGAGCTTATTTTTCTTCGGGACGACAGCGATCGGCGTGGCGCTGACTTTGAACATTCGCAACAACAAGTGGGGTTACTGGATCAACCTGTGGATTGCTGGACTTGCCGACACAGGTTTGATATTTTTTGGTTTTGATGCTGGGCTGCCGGTTGTGCTGGCCAGGCTTGGTCGGATCGATCCTCTGGCTTCTGGGTTTGGCCTTCGCCACTCTGGCCTACTTCCATACCGCCCACTGTCGCATCTCCACGATCGTCGCGGACATGGCCAGACGCGATGGGAAGGGAGAAATTCATGCGCAGGCTATTTCGGGCATTGCTTCTGCTGGGTCTCGTTCCCGTCGTTGCTCATGGAACTGAGCGGCCCGACTGGGCCTTCCCGGTCGCCGACAAGGTGCAGCCCGCGACAAAAGAGGACGATCAGCCAAAGACGCTGCCGGACAGCACGAAGTCCTACACGCAACAACAGATCGACGATCTGAAGAATCCACCGGATTGGTTCCCCGATATGCATCCGCCAATGCCGGATGTCGTGGCCCACGGCACCGCGACGTTCGCGTGCGGTTCTTGTCACTTGCCGATCGGTACCGGTCACGACGAGTCCGCTTATCTCGCCGGTTTGCCGGAGGCATACATCATTCGGCAGATGGCGGACTTCAAAAGCGGCGCAAGAAAGGGCTTTGGCATCATGCCGGAAATCGCCCATGCCTTGGCAGACGCCGACGTCCAATCGGGCGCTGGTTATTTCGCTGCGCTCCCGCTGCGGCCGTGGATTCGTGTCGTAGAGACAGACACGGTACCGAAGACCTATGTCAATCCGAGCAATATGCGCCTCGCGCTCGCGGGCGGCGGCTCGGAGCCGATCGGCAGCCGTATCGTGGAACTGCCGGAAGACGAGAATGCCGCGATTGCGCGCGATCCGCGGTCCGGATTTATCGCTTATGCGCCGAAGGGCAGCATCGCCAAAGGTCAGGCGCTAGTTACGACCGGCGGCGGCGAAACTAGTCCTTGCGGCGTTTGCCACGGCCCGGCGCTCAGGGGGACAGTACTGGCACCGGCGATTGCTGGCCGGCACACCGGCTACTTTGTCCGTCAGCTCTACTTTTTCCAGGACGGCAGCCGCTCCGGCCCGCAGGAGGCGTTGATGCACAACGTGGTGCAGAGGCTTAACGACGACGACATGCTATCCATAGCAGCTTATGTCGCTTCGCTCCTGCCATAGTGCGGTCGGTCAGATAGTCACCGCAATAAATCAGCTCGGATGGGAAGACCATGGCGCGATCAAAGAAGAGCAACGAACAGAGAAACTTCGAAGATGTCGCCGGTAACGGCGTGTTGCACCGGCGCGCACTGTTGGGACGTGGATTAGCCTTCGCTGGCGCCTTGGGCGCGGGTGCAGGCGCCGGGATCAACTCGGCGGCGGCCGAACCGTTGAAGGAGCCGGACTGGGCCCTCTCGCCGGGCGACCCCGTTCCGGCCTACCAGACGCCGTCCAAATATGCCAAACAGGTCGTCCGCACTCTTTCCAACCCCAATTTCGAACCCCGCACTTCGCAGTCGCGGGTTCCACACCAATTGCTTGACGGCATGATCACGCCCAACGGTGTGTTCTTCACGATCGTGCACGACGGCGTGCCAGACATCGATCCGAGTGAGCATCAGCTCTTGATCCACGGCCTCGTCAAACAACCGTTGATCTTCAGCTACGACGCCTTGCTGCGCTACCCAATGACCTCGCGCATTGCATTCATCGAATGCGGCGGCAATAGTGCGGGTCTGTTTTCGCCAAAACCGCTGCAGGCGGACGTGCAGGCGCTGCATGGGCTCGTCTCCTGCGCTGAATGGACCGGGATCAACCTCTCGACGCTGCTTGAGGAAACCGGCATCGTTCCGAAAGCCAAATGGTTCATCGCCGAGGGCGGCGATGCTGCGCATGTGATGCGTAGCGCTCCCCTAGCCAAAGCGCTCGATGACGCGATGATCGTACTCTATCAGAACGGCGAGCCGCTGATGCCGGGCAATGGCTACCCGATGCGGCTGTTGCTGCCCGGCTATGAAGGCAACATGAACATCAAATATGTGCGGCGGATAAATTTATTGCCGGAGCCCGCCTTCAGCTATTGGGAAGCGCAGATTTATACCGAGCCGCTGCCGGATGGCAAAGCTTATCAATTCTATTTTGTCAACGAAGTGAAATCCTTCATCACCAAACCTTCTCCCGGACTGAATTTGAAAGAAGCGGGCCTCTATGAGATTTCCGGCCTCGCCTATTCGGGCAAGGGCCGGATTTCCAAGGTGCTGGTGTCTGCCGACGGCGGCCAAAGCTGGGGCGAGGCCGCGCTGCAAGAGCCCGTGCTGAGCATGGCGTTCACGCGCTTTCGCATGCCGTGGCGCTGGAACGGCGGCCCGGCGATCCTGCAGAGCCGCGCCTGGGACGAGGGTGGCAACGCGCAGCCGACGCGCGCGGAGTTTGTTGCGGCACGCGGCGAACTTCCCTCGGTGCCGCCGCTGCTCGCCTTCGAAAATCACCACTACAACGGCGTGACGAGCTGGGCCGTCGATCAGAAAGGACAGGTGACTCATGTTTACGCCTAAAGTCCTGCTTCCGTCCGTCGCGCTGATATTCGCTTGGAACAGCGCGGTGCTCGCGACCGGCCCAAATCTCGGCCAACCGATTAGCGCGACGGATTTCGCGGCTTGGGATATCGACGTCGAGCCGAGCGGCGCCGGCCTGCCCGCAGGCAGCGGAACATCGGCGCAGGGCGCGCCGATCTTTGCCGAACAGTGCGCCTCCTGTCACGGCGACGGCGGCAAGGGCGCAACAACGACGACGAGCGGTGCGCCGGCAGCGCCGCCCGTCGTCAGCGATGCGAAACGAAACGGCATCGACGACACGACACTGACCATCGCCAATTACTGGCCATACGCTACGACGCTGTTCGATTACATCCGCCGCGCCATGCCGTGGACTTCGCCGCGTTCGCTGACCGACGACCAGGTCTACGCGCTGACCGCCTATATCCTTGCACAGAACAAGTTGATTGAGCCGGAAGAGGTCATCGATGCGCAAAGCCTGCCAAAAGTGCAGATGCCGAACCGGAATGGCTTTATCCCACGCTTTCCAGAGAGGATGCCTAACTAGCCCACGAGGATGAGATGTGGAGGTGATCCCGCCAACCCTGGTTCGCGTATAGCTGCTGCGATTAGATCGAAGCCCGGATCGCGCCCGTATTGCTCGATCCCACGCAGACGCAGGTTGATGACAAGCTGGTCAATCTCTGACCGCGCAGGGCGCCACGAGATCAAGACCGGATCGCGTCCCGCGCTCGGCTACCTGGTTTCGCCGATGCCCGGTAGCAGCCAATGCGCCCCGGCCTCGAGATTGTATATTGCCAAAATATGCCCCCTCCGAGACACCGTCCTGGCCGAAGTCTTGCCAGGACTTCCTCTTAAATTCGTACGGTTGCTGGCCCATCAAAAGGACAGCGGCCGCGACAGCGTCGACGTGAGGCATGCCTGATGGCATGCATTGCGCATCCGTCCACCCATGGCGCGGCCGCACCCCTAACCGGCTACCTTTGGCCTCGGCGAGGGGCGAAGGGCTGGGCCTGTGTGGCACAGCTGCCTCGATCGCTCGCTAGCAGAAGACCTCGTGAGGCGTCTCGTTATTCCCACGAACTCGGCGGGCGACGTGACAGCAATCTGCTATGTTAGTGACGAGGTAGGTGGTGCCGGTGCGTCGCGGACGGAGTGGCAATCGCCGCGATTGCAACCGTTGTGCGATGGGGCGAAGGGCTTGTTCTTGGCTGTAGCGCACAAATGACGGGGGGCAGACGTCAGCAAATCCGTACCCGACACGGAGGCAATCAGCCGTCCGTTCGGCGACCGTGCGGTTTTGATGGTTCTTTTCTGGCCAATGGCACATTCGCACGTCGCTTTCCCCCAGCGCGTGTCGTCTGCCTCACGGAGGAAACCGTCGAAACGCTCTATCTCCTGGGTGAGCAGGATCGGATCGTCGGTGTCTCCGGCTATGCCGTGCGGCCGCCCCAGGTGCGCCGCGAGAAGCCAAGGGTTTCAGCCTTTACATCGGCCGATATCGACAAAATTGTCTCGCTTGAACCAGACCTCGTTTTTGCCTTCTCCGATCTTCAGGCGTCGATTGTGGCCGACCTTCTAAGGGCCGGCATTGCGGTCCACGCATTTAATCAGCGCGACATCGCCGGTATCCTGGCGATGATCCGCACGCTTGGGGCGCTCGTTGGCGTGGCCAGCAAGGCGGACGCACTTGCCCAGAAATTCGAACAACGCCTGCGCAGCGTCGCCGCGGCAAACCGAGCGCGCGTCGTGCGGCCGCGGGTTTATTTCGAGGAATGGGATGACCCGATGATCAGCGCGATTGGCTGGGTCTCGCAATTGATCGAGATCGCGGGAGGAAACGACGTCTTTGTGGAACTGGGAAACCGCAAAGCCGCAAAGGACCGGATTGTCTCGTCCGAGGCCGTGGTTGTGGCGTCACCGGATGTAATCCTTGCTTCCTGGTGCGGAAAGAAGGTCGTACCGGAGCGGATCCGCCAGCGGCCCGGTTGGAAGGAAATTCCTGCGGTCCGCTCTGATCGCATCGTCGAGATCAAATCTCCACTGATCCTGCAACCTGGTCCGGCCGCCTTGACGGATGGCCTGGACGCTATTGTTTCGGCGCTGGGACCAGCTTGATCTTGCCATCGGGCGTCGCAGGGGCCTCGGTTCAGCGCAGTTTCGCTCGTGCGTAGTCTGACCAGTGGGCCGAGCCGCGGCTGACGTGAAGAGGTTGACGCGCTTGACCGACCGGGCGTGCCCACGGCAGCTTTGAACCATCGGAAAGCTCAGGTGCGGTTTGGGCCGTGAGCAAATGCCCGCGACTGGTTGTTTGGCGGTTGGCTCCTTGAAAGAAATCGGCAGGAGAATTTCCCGCAAACTGCTGTTCCAGTCCTTGTCCCGACATAATTGAGCGCTTCCCTAGGGAGCATCAGTTTTCATACCACAGAATCATTGCTGGCGTCGTAGGTTGGTTAGGATCAAAGGAAAGATTTAAATGCATTTCAAGCAACCTATGATAATCGCACTATCATTAGTGGCCTCAATTGTTTGTCTGTCGAGCGTGAGGGCCGCCGGGCTGGGACAACGCTGCGGGGGCTACTTTGGAATATCTTGTGATGGCGCGCTGTGGTGTGATCCCCGTCCCGGCGGTTGCGAACAAAGCGAGCGTGTGGGCACCTGCGTCAATCCCCTGGAATGCAAGCCGAAATCCTCTCCGGTTTGCGGATGCGACGGCCGAAACTATCCAGACGACTGCAACAGGGTGTTTCGGAGGCTTGCGAAAGATCACGATGGTGAATGCCAGTCGACGCAGTGGGACCCTTGGGGCGGCGACCGGTGAAAACATTCCTGGCGCGCGGCGAGCGGGCTCTCGAACGCCAAGCTTAATTTCCTAGACAATCGGGGGCCGGTCGGAGTTCTTGGTCTGGGTTGCAAGGAGATCGAGGCGCCCGAAAGGCCACGACGAATCCACCTGCGAGGCCGCCTAGGCAAGACCGCTATGGTTCACGCGGCCCGTACTCGCCCGGCGCGCGCAGATCCGGAGTATTCGCGGCAGAATGGTCTCCGCCCGTCGGGATCAAGCCAAGGGGTCATTTACTCTGTATGTGATCGGTGCGGACGGCCAACGGATCAGTCAACGGGTGATCGTGGAAATATTCAGTATCCTCGGCACTTAGCTTCCATCCAGAATTGCCGCGCCAATCGATGAATCGCGCGCTCATATCGTCCCCGTAACGCACTCGAAACAGAAGCGTCCGCTGCAGCCCATTTTCATATTCATGCAGCTCCCCGGGCGGGTGCACCACAAACGACCCGGGTGTGACCTCGACGGTTGTGCTGGGGGTTCGCATCACGCCGCCGCCCTGAAAGCAGAAATAGATCTCGGTCGCATTGGGGTGGCAGTGATACGGACTGATCTGGCCCGGCTCCCAGCACGCTACGGTCACGTCGCCTTCATCAATGCGTCCCAGAATCTTTTCGACGTGTCGCTTGGGGTCGAACTGCTGTTCATCTAGCACGTTGAACACCAGCATTGCTTCGATCTCCTTCGAGGTTGTGACGAGGCAGCCGCGATAATTATATCAACGACTTGGATTCGCCTTTTGGCCGGTCACTCTATGACTATGCCGCTTGCCTTGATGGGCGGCGCCCATTTTTCAATCTCGCTTTTGACCAGATCGCTGAGATACTGCGACGACTGTTGATCAGGTCGAGGCAGACCGGCACCTATTTCCGTCATCCGCTCCCGGAAGGAAGGTGTGTCCAGCATCGCCACAGTCGCATCGTGAAGTCTTTGGACAATTGGGGCAGGGGTCCCCTTCGGGAGGAAGATTCCCCACCAGCCGCTAACGTCGAAGCCGGCGAGGCCTTGTTCGCTCGCGCTGGCGAGATCCGGCAGGATGGGGGAGCGATTCTTGGTCAGGATGGCGAGCGCCTTCACCGATCCGCTCCTAATCTGGCCAACAACACTGCCGTCTATGGGGCACATATAATCGATCCGATCGGCGATCAAATCCTGCATCGCGGGCGGGCTACCTCGATAAGGAACGTGAGTGACGTTGACCCCAATCGCTGCATTGAGCAGTAGGCAGGCGAGATGAATCCCGGAACCGGGTCCGGCTGATCCAAACTGCATCTTTGCCTGGTTTTCTCTGGTGTAGGCGATGAATTCTTGCAGATTGTTAGCCGGCAAATCATTGCGTGCGATCAACACGTACGATGAGGTGGCGATCAGCGCGACCGGGGCAAAATCAATTGCAGCGTCGTAAAGTGGGCTCTTGTAAAGTGTCTGATTCTGCGCGTGTGTGCCCGCGTTGCCGAGCACGAATTGATAGAAGTCTGGTGCCGCGCCGGAGACCCTGACCGACGCCGTCATGCCGCCGGCGCCGGGCACATTCTCGACGATGACCTGTTTGCCCAGATGCTCCGACAGGCGAGGCGCAATGATCCGGGCAACCAGATCGGAGGCGCTGCCGGCGGCGTACGGGACGACCATGGTGACGGGTCTTGTCGGCCATTCCTGTGCCGCGGCCGAGGCGCTCAGCGCGGTGAGTGCTGCAAAGCACGCAACCACCTTAATGTTGCGCATGATCGACCCGGTGCTCTGATTCAAATAGCCGAGGCAGCTTTTAGTGACATGATCTCGGCGATTGTTGGTAGCTTGCAAGCAACATCACGACCACGAGCTTAGCACCCGGATCGTGTTGTCGAAAGAGGACAGGCCTGCCCGATGCTTGGTGCCGCGGGCGCGATTTGGGGCTGGGACCGGCGGCGGTCGATTGCCGCGCGGCCGCGGCCAAAAGGCGGAAGGCCACCGGGAGGTCTCCCGGCCAACGGCAATCTCATTCAAGCGGACGTGACCGTCCGGCTCAAAAATCGCTCGGGACGATCGTCAATTTTGCCCCATTGCGCTCGCTACCAGGCCACCGTGGTGACCACAGCAACAACAATTTTGCCGAAAATTCGCCGCCATCGCCAAGACCCGGCAAGGACACGAACCCGTGCGGCTGTCGCGTTCTGCGGCTACCGCAGGCCATCGCCGGTGGTGAGCATTCTGGCATCGTGCGCCTTGTCAACGGCGATGTGGATAATGTCTACTGCTGTTCGCGGCCGATCAGTATCTGCGTGCTCCGACGCCGGTCGCGCCAAAGTCGCCGCGGGCGTGCGTCGACTCGACAAAAGGCCGACAGATGGTTGAACAGTTCGTGAGCAGAGATTCTGAGTTCGAGGACGGCGAGCGCCGGATTGTGTTCATCGGCGATCAGGAGATTGGCGTCTTCAAGGAGGGTGGTCGTTATTATGCTTACAGCAACGTCTGCTTGCACCAGGGCGGCCCGGCCTGCGAAGGCTTGATCATCGCCAAGGTCGAAGAGAAGATCATGTCGGACATGACCTCGCACGGCCTGACTTTTTCCAGCACCGAACGGCATTTCGTATGCCCCTGGCACGGATATGAGTACGATATCAGGACCGGCGAATTCGTCGGGGATCGCCGACAAAAGCTGCGCTCCTATCAGATCGTGCAAAAAGGGGACGATGTGTATGTCATCGCGTAAGGTCAGCGGAGGGGACATAACCCCCCGTCGTCGCCGTGGAACGCCACGACGACCCGCCAAACAGCCACCCGTCAAGTCGACCACCAGCGGAGCGGCGCATGATACGACGATGGCGAGCCTGGATCGTGACGCTGATCGATTTGCCGCCTCGCTTGAGGCTGCGCTCGCCGAGGGACACGTCGATGCGCTGGCGCCGGCCGCTGTTCAGAGACTGATGGCCGCTGTCTGCCGCGCTTATCGGGCTCAGATCGATGCCGGTCAGGACTACTTGCCGCTGGTCGGACGTGCGGCGCTGGCGCCTACCGACGTTATGATTACCTGTGGCGCGCTACTGCGTGCGGCCGATCTCGGAGTGTTCGAACTCGGTATTTGGCAGAGCTTCACGGGACGATGACATTTTGGCGATTGCGTTCGCCGGGGAGACGTCAATGGAATCTATCGACCTGATTGCCGACCGCGGACGGCGGGTTTGCGTCGACGAGCTCAACACCAGCCGGCTGCTTGCTCATGCCCGCAAGCAGGCCGTGGAGCGCCGCCTGGACGACATGTTGATTGTCGACGTCGACGCGCACCATTACGAGGCGGAGAGTTTCCGAGAAATCATTCCGTTCATGGAGAACGACGTCCTGCGTCAGCTGTCGGAGGCGCAGACCGCAAAGCTTGCGCGAGGCGTCGTCAATCCGGTCCAGTTCGGGTTTCAGGACACCGGCGGCCGCGTCACCCGTTATCCACTGCGCGCCTCCGAGAAGACCGAACAAGGCCGCGCACGAGACGTGCAGATCGCGGAGCGGTGGATGGAGGCGATGAGCATCGACTACTCCTGCCTATTCCCGACCGGGATGCTCAATATCGGCATGCACCCCCTCAAGGAGATGGAGGTCGAGCTGTGCTGGGCCTATAACCGCTGGATGACCGAGAAGGTGCTGCCCGAGGCCGCAGGGCGCACCTACTCGATGCTGTGTTTGCCATTCTCCGATCCCGATCAATCATTGCGTCAGATCGAGACCTTCGGCGGTCGTCAGAACGTCACCGGATTTATGGTCACCGCCGTGCGGCACCTGCCGGTATACGACAACGCGTATATGAAGGTCTATCGAGCGATCGAAGAACGCGGGCTCGCCCTTGCCTTCCACTCTGGCTACACCTGGGGCGGGGAAGGAGCATTCAAGAGTTGCAACCGGTTTATCTCGGTGCACGCCCTGGGGTTCCCATTTTACAACATTCTGCACCTCACCAACTGGGTGATCAACGGTCTCGGCGAGCGCTTTCCCAAGCTGCCGGTGCTGTGGATCGAGGGCGGCCTTGCGTGGTTGCCATTCCTGATGCAACGGCTCGACCACGAATACATGCTGCGGGTCTCCGAGTGTCCGGGGCTCAAAAAGAAGCCGAGCGACTACATGCGGGACATGTACTACTCGACTCAGCCGATGGAGGTGCAGGACATGGAGGCACTGGCCTGTACGTTCCGCATGATCAATGCCGAAACGCAGCTGATGTACTCGTCTGATTATCCCCACTGGGATTTCGATCTACCGAGTGCGATCTACGATCTCCCGTTCCTGTCGGATCGGGCCAAGCACAACATTCTGGGTGGCACTGCAGCCCGTTTGTTTGGACTTCCGCCACGCAACGCGGCCCAAGAGAATAACTTGATCAAATACGGTAACCTGGCTGCCTGACTCCATAGGCAGGCGATTTCCGCTGTGCTCCCTGTGCGATATCTGGTGCCGATCCTTATCACCTTCTTGTGCGGCGGTGCCGCCGCACAGTCCTATCCGGATCGACCCATCAAGCTGATCGTTCCTTTTGCGGCGGGCGGTCCAGCCGACATTCCGGCACGACTGATCGCGCAGCGCCTGTCGTCGAAGCTTGGCCAGCCGATCTACATTGAAAATAGAACCGGCGGCGGTGGTACGGTCGGGGCGGCCGCCGCCGCGCGCGCCAAGCCGGACGGCTACACGCTCTTTTGCGGCAGTACTGGACCGCTGGCAATCGCGCCGACCCTTTATGCGGGGTCCCTCGAATACGATCCGCAACAGAGCTTTGCCCCGATCGCGCTGCTTTCCCAGGTTCCCTATCTGGTTCTGGTGGGACCGGCGACGCCGGCCAACCGGCTAAGTGATCTCGTTGCCTATGCGCGCGAGAACCCTGGAAAAGTCGCCATCGGGGCGGCCGCCGGAGCACCCGCGCAGTTGCTCGGCTATTTGTTCCGCCGATTGACGGCGACCGATGTGGTGATTGTTCCCTATCGGGGCGGCGCGCCGGTGCTGAGCGACCTGCTGGCCGGTCAGTTGCACGCCGCCTTCGAGACAACGTCGGTCGTCAACGCTCATCTCGGCGAGAATGGGATACGGGCGATTGCGGCCGCGGCACCACAGCGCCTGCCGATGCTGCCGAGCATTCCGACAACGGCCGAGGACGGCCTCGGCGAACTCACCGCCTATAGTTGGTCCGGCATCCTGGCGCCGCGCAGCACGCCCCGGCCTGTCATCACCAGGCTCAACGCGGCGATCAACGACGTCCTGGCGACTGCTGACATGCGAGCCGATCTTGCCAGACTAGGGTCGGCCACAAAGATCGGCAGCGCCGACGATTTTGCCGGTTATATCGACCAAGAGATCAGAAAGTGGGCGCAATGGGTCAGGGACTCCGGCATGCAGGCGCAGTAGACTGATGCTGAGGCCCTGACGGGGCGACAGATAAACGGCATGGTCGGTCAAATTCAAGACCGCAAGCGGCGTGGTCGCCGTTGGCAAAGGGGCCTGCCTGCTAGAGAACTCGCTTGACAGGACCGCTGGATGCGGGCCGACTCGCATCGGCACGCACCGGCCAATACGGTGCGGCCGCCAAACAGCGACCGAGGGAGGTCATCGTGAACCGTGAGCGGTGGAAATTCGCCGGCCAATGCCCGTGTTGCGATCCCGGCGGGCGGGTGACGGCCGTCGATCGTCGAGGCTTTGTGGCGGGTGCGGCCGCAGTCGGGGCCGCAATGGTGCTGGGCGATGGCTTGGTGAAAACCGCATGGGCCCAGGCCAAGCCGCATCGCATCGACGTTCACCACCACATTTCGCCGCCGACTTGGCTGGCGGCAATGAAAAAGGCCAAGTTTGACGAACCGCAACGATCCGGCTGGTCGGTGCAGAAATCGCTCGATGACATGGACAGAGGCGGCGTCGCGACATCGATTGTTTCCCCAACCACCCCTCAGGTCACGCCCCTCGATAAGGACGATGCGGTCCGCATCGCACGCGAGTCGAACGAATACGCCAAGAAGCTGATTTCTGACAATCCCGGCCGCTTCGGTATGTTCGCGTTGCTGCCAATGCCGCACATCGACGAGAGTTTGCAGGAAGTCGAATATGCATTCGACACTCTCAAGGCCGACGGCGTCGGGATCATGACAAGTTACGGCGACCGGTGGCTCGGTTATGCGGAATTCGCCCCGCTGTGGGAGGAACTCAACCGCCGCAAGGCGACGGTCTACACCCATCCGACCGGGGCCAATTGCTGCGTGAACCTTGTCCAGGGCATCCCAGACCCGACCATTGAACTGGGAACCGACACCACGCGTACCATCACCAGCCTGATCTTCACCGGCACCACGCAGCGCTACAGGGACATCAACTGGATATTCTCTCACGGCGGCGGCGTACTCACCGCGGTGGCAGAACGTTTGCAAATCCAGTTGGTGACTTACCCAAGCTACAAGGAGAAATTTACCAGAGAAATCGTCGACGGAGAGCTGAAGCGCTTTTATTATGACACCGCTCAGATAGCGAATTCGGTGACCATCGGGGCGCTGGCCAAGCTCGTTCCAATCTCCCAGATCGTCTACGGCACCGACTTTCCATATCGAACCGCGATCGAGCATACCAACGGTCTCACAGCGGTCTTCAACAGCGACGACCTCAAAGCCATCGACCGGGAAAACGCGCTGCGATTATTGCCCAGGCTGACACTTGGTTGAACCCTCGAGGCCCCGCGGGGCGGCCTCTGATATCGCTGGGATGCAACGGCGGCCCGCCCCGCCTCACTGAGATGGCAGGCGCGGGCTTCCTCGGCTCCATTGGTAGCTGGTCTGGCGCGATCGCCCCCCGCCGGCGTTTCGGCCGCTGCTGGCTCCGAGAAAAGTTGCCGGGTCTGTGCAGTATGCACGCCTAACCGCAAGGCCGTCATTTGCGCGCTAGACAAGGCTTGCCGCGGCCCCGATGACGCCGAAGCGCCAGCGCGTTGCCGTCCGGGTTGAGACCGCAGATGAGCAGTTTTAGCGCGCGCGCCAGGTCATTGAGTCCCGCTCGCAGGTCCGGCTCGTCGTGAGACAGCCAGCGGCGCAACTCGACTTGAAAGACGCAGAAGATCGTCCAACCGACAAATTGCGGCCCTTCCCGGGGCCGTACGGCATCCTGCTCAACCGCGAGGGCGACGATTTTGCCGATCAGTTCGATGAGGCGTTCGCGGGTCTTCTGGAAGCGGCCAGCCTGCGTGCCACAGTCGTAGAACGCCATTTCGCGCAGGACCAGCCTCGAAAGAGCGGGCTGCCGTCCGAACAGCTGGTAGTGGTGCTCGGACACGCTCAACAGATTCTCGAGGAGCGATGCCGAGGCGCTCACCGAAGCTTCCGCCTCCGAGGCAACGTTCTCAAGGTCGTCATTGATGATCAGAAACAGCAGGTCACGCTTGTTCTCGGCGTAGACGAAAATCGTACCCAGTCCCACCCCGGCCCGCGCGGCGATTTCGCGGGTCGTTGTATCGTCGAATCCCTTCGCGATGAACAGCTCACGGGCCGCATTCTTGATGCGGCGCAGCTTGTCAATTTTGTTGCGCTCCCGCCGGCCCGGTGTGGACGCCATCGAACTGACCAACGTCATGTGGATTTCAATACGCTCCCTTGGTGCGCGGCCGCGCTCGCCATGTTCGGCCGCAGCGCGCAGCTTGACATGATTTTGAACGCGTTCAATTATCAATGCTCTCGAAAAAAATGAAAGGTCCTCGTTGTTTCGATCGACGCGCAGGACGCCAGGGGTCGGGGGGACGCACGTGCAGGCGATCGCCAGACGAGCCGTTGGTGAGGCGATCGGGGCGGGTCCGGCGGTCGCGATGCTCGGGGTCGGCGTGTCGTTCGGTGCCGGGGTAGCCCGCCGACCAATCCTTGCCGATATCAGTCTCAGCGTCGGCAAAGGCGAGTTCGTCAGCGTCGTCGGTGCGTCGGGATCGGGGAAGACCACCATGCTGCGTCTGCTCGCCGGGCTGCTGCGGCCGACCCCGGGCGAGGTGCTTGACCACGGTCAGCCCGTAACTGGTCCATCGCGCGACCGCGCCATCATATTTCAGGACTATTCCAAGGCACTGCTGCCGTGGCGCACCGTGTCCGGCAATGTCGCCCTCAGTCTTGAGGCGCGGCGGATCCCGGCCCGCGAACACGCTGCCATCATAGCTGCGCTACTGGCCAAAATGGGACTCGACCAGGCGGCAAACCAGTATCCGGGCCAGCTCTCCGGGGGCATGCAGCAGCGCGTGCAGATCGCACGCGCTTTGGCGCAAAACCCAAGAATTCTGCTCATGGACGAACCGTTCGGCGCGCTCGATGCGATGACGCGGCAGGCCCTTCAGGATGAGATCCTTGCTCTAACGGCGGAGCAGCGAATAACTGTCGTCTTCATTACTCACGACCTCGACGAGGCCATCTATCTTGGCGACCGGGTGGTGGCGCTTGGTGGGGCCCCGGCTCGTATCCTTGAGACGGTCGACATCAATCTGCCGCGGCCGCGCGATCAACTCGCGACCCGTGAGGATCCCCGCTTTCTCGGTCATCGCCATCGCCTTTTTGGACTCTTGCGAAAGGGCTGATCGATGCGGCGCTTCCTCCTCGGATCGATCGTGCCGGCGGGGTTTGCCGCGATCTGGGAAGTGGCCGCCCGTAGTGGCGCACTTACATTCGATTCCCTTTCGCGTCCCTCCGCTATTTTGTCCGCCGGTTTTCAGGGTCTGTGCGACGGATCGATTCTGATCGCAACCGGACAGACATTCGAGACCGCACTTTTGGGCTTGGCCATTGCGGCTGTTGCCGGCATTGCAGCTGGGGCCGTGCTCGGCCTTTCGCCGCTGCTGGAGCGCATCGTCGAGCCGACGATCGAATCGTTGCGACCGATTCCGGCAATCGCATTCATGCCCCTTGCGCTGATGTTGTTTGGCTTCGGCATTGCGATGGAGGCGACGATCGTTGCTTACGCCTGCGTGTGGCCGATCCTGATTGTCACCGTCTTGGCGGTGCGTGGGATCGAGCCACGTCTGGTCGAGGTCGCCGACATTCTGGAACTGCCGTTCGCCGAGCGGTTGGGAAAGATCATTGTCCCGGCCGCATTCGCGCGGATCAATGTCGGCCTGCGCATCGCTGTTGGCATCTCGCTGGTTGTCGCGGTCACGGTCGAGATCGTGCTCAATCCGCGCGGGCTTGGCTACAGTCTGGTGCTGGCCCAGCAATCCATGAGGGTCGACGTCATGTACGCCCAGCTTCTGTGGCTGTGTCTGATCGGCTATGTCTTGAATGCGCTTCTGCGCCATCTCGAGGGGCCGTTGCTGATGGCGAGGCGACGCCAATGAGGATGATCGATCCGGTCAGGATCGCGGCCGTTGGCTTCGCGCTGGCGCTTGTCGCAATATGGCAGCTGCTCGCCGAACTGCGGCTGGTGTCGCCGATCTTCTTTCCGGCGCCCTCAAGGGCGATCGCCGTGCTGGCGGCGCGACTAAGCGACGGTACGATCTTCGGGTCGATTGCGGCCACCTTGCTACACATGCTGCTGGGATGGCTGTTGGCGTCGCTGGTTGGAATAGCTGTCGGGGCCGCCATCGGCTCCTCGCGCCTGGCCCGCGATCTGCTTGAGCCGACGCTGGATTTCATCAGGCCGCTTCCGGCTTCGGCGACAATTCCAGTGGCGGTGCTTTTCCTCGGCCTGTCCAACCAGATGTCGCTTGCGGTGATCGCCTTCGGGGCGGTCTGGCCGGTCCTGCTGGCGAGCGTACACGGATTTGGTTCGGTCGAGCCCGAACAGCGGCAGCTCGCCGAGATTCTCGGACTGGGTCGGCGCGAGTTCCTGGTCAAGATCGCGCTTCCCTCGGCGCTTCCCGAGATCATCGCCGGTTTGCGAGTCAGTCTGGCGATATCGCTGATTCTCGCTGTGGTGACCGAGATGCAGGCGTCGCTGCCGGGACTCGGCTGGGACATCTTCTACGCCCAACGCGTCTATCGCAGCGCCGATCTATATGCAGGCCTCATAGTGCTCGGTATCATGGGTTTTGCAGCCAATCGACTGGTCGTCTGGTGCGAAGCACGTCTGTTGCACTGGCGGAATCCAAATATTTGACCAGACATCGCCGGGAGGAAATCATGGCCGGTATCCGCAAAGTCTTGATATTGGGATGGCTGTCCACGCTGTGCCTGGCCGGCCCGGCCATCTGTGAGACCGCGCAGGTCACAATCGGATATCCGCCGGCGACCGACTTTCTTCCCGTTTATGTTGCGAAAGATCAGGGATTCTTCAGCAAGCACAATATCGAGGCGGTGCTGACCGGTATTCCGGTCGTTACCAACATCCCGCCGGCGCTGATATCGGGCAGCGTGGAGATCGGCATGACGACCGTGCCGGTCCTCCTGCAGGCCGTCGACGGAGGGCTCGACTTCGTGTTGATCGCCGGCGCGGCCCATCACACCAGGTCCAATGCATTTATCAGCCTGCTGGCACGCAAGAATGTGAAAATCGAAAAGCCTGCCGATCTTGTCGGCAAGAAGGTCGGGGTGCCGGGGATTAACAGCGTGATCGATGTGCTGCTGCGCAAGTGGCTGATCATGAACAAAGTGGCGGTCAACCAGGTTACCATCATTGAGACACCGCTGCCGCAAATGCCTGATCTGTTGAAGAGCGGGACGTTGGATCTTGTTGCCATCGTCGAGCCGTTTCGTAGCCGGATATTGGACGGAGATATCGGCTATGTGGCGGCAGAATATGTCTCGCAAGTCGACCCGGATTTTTTGGTCAGCGCCTGGATGGCGACCGGCGACTGGGTCAAACACAACCCCGACGTCGTGAGCGACTTCCGCGCGGCTATCGATGATGGCCTGGCCTATGTCCGGTCCAATCCGGACCAATCGAGGGAAATCGAGAAAAAATATCTGGGCTTCAATTCGCCCCACTTTCCGGACTTCGAGAACAAGGCTCGGCCTGAGGATCTCAAAGCCTTCGTCGACATAGGCAGGGAACTCGGGCTCTACCGTACCAGCTTCGATCCGGCAAAGCTGGTATTGCCCTGAACGATGTGATCATCTCGAGGGAATTCAAACTCATGGACAGCGGTTCTGGTGTGAAGTCCGGATTGCAGGCGGCTGGCGATTGTCCGCCATTCGCGTACCAACGCGCGCCCAGCCACGACGCAATGATCGCCGAGAAGGATGTCGCCGTTTCCATGCGCGACGGCGTGAAACTGTCGGTGGACATTTACCGGCCGGATTCGATCGAAAGGTTTCCAGCATTGCTGGCGTTCTCGATTTATAACAAGGATCTGCAAGGGCCAGACGTGGCGCAATCTTTGCCTCCGCAGCCGGCGTGGTCATCGCTTTGGGTTGGACTGTTGGAGGCCGGGGACACCAAATTCTTTGTGTCGCGTGGTTATGTGCATGTTATCGGGTCGCCGCGTGGCGTAGGCAAGTCCGACAGCGGGGGCAGTCGGCAATGGGACAGTTACGATCTGATTGAATGGATTGCCGTTCAGCCATGGTGCGACGGCAACGTCGGCATGGTCGGCATCTCCGGATTTGGCGCTGAACAATTTCATGTCGGGCGCCAGGGTCCCCCGCATCTCAAGGCAATATTTCCACTCGATCCGCGCGGTGCCTACGGCACAATGGGAAGTTTCCGCGAGGAGTATCCGGGCGGCGTGCTTCATCTCTTTCGCTACCTGATCATGCATTTTGCAGCCATGCATCATCAAAAGGGCAAGCCGGGCACGTTATCACCGGCCAGGGAAGCGCTCTGGCAGGAGGCGATGCACAATCCTGACTACCGAATGTATCCACATATCCTCAATGTGTTGACGCAGAAGGGTCAGCACATGCCAGCCTATTTTGATCTGCTGATCGATCCCTATGAGAAAGAGGAGGCGGTCCAGCAGGCCGAACAGTCGCTGGCGCTTGTCAAGGTGCCCAGCTATACGGGTTCAGGGTGGTATGCTTACACCTACAAAACTCATCTCAATGGTGCGCAGAATTATTTCGAAAAGATCTCGGCCCCGAAAAAGCTGATGTTCGTTGGGCCGGCGCATCTGGAGCGGCCATTTCATACATTGCACAGCGAGATTCTGCGTTGGCATGATCACTGGCTCAAGGACATCGACACCGGCATCATGGGCGAACCGCCGGTGTGGTACTGGGTGATGGGAGCCAATGAATGGCGCAGTGGCAGCGATTGGCCTCTGCCGGAAACCCAATGGACCAAATTCTACCTCAACAGCTGGGAGCGGCTGCGGACGATGCCGTTCACCCCATCGAGCGTCGAGGACGAGTACCCGCCCGATGCCTTCGCGCAGATGCCGCCAACTCAGACCAATGTCGTGCAAAAGTTGCGTTATCAAAGCGATCCACTTTCTGAAGACGTGCTGATTGCGGGGCCGGTCGTATTGAACCTGTTCGCGGAGATCGACCAGGACGACACCAATTGGATCATTATTCTCAAGGATGTTGGGCCTGACGTGTCAGTGCGGACCGTACGGGAAGGGGAGCGGGATGTGCGTCGCGACCTCCCCGAGCGAGAATTGACCCGCGGTTGGCTTAAGGCTTCGCATCGGGCCATCGATCCGCTCCGTTCGACGTCGTGGCGGCCGTGGCATCCTCTGACCAGGCAAGCCCAGATGAAGGTTATCCCGGGAGAAATTACCGAATACAATATCGAGATTCTGGCGACCGCTAACCTGTTCCGGCGCGGCCATCGCATTTGTGTCGAGATCGCGAGCGCCGACATGCCGACCGGAGTGGCCGGAGCCACCAATGCCGAATATGTTCCCAACCACATCTGCAGCAGCAGGACGACTCTGCATAAGATTTATCATGACGGCCAGCGACCGTCGCACCTGCTGCTGCCAATCATCCCGCGATAGAAGCTTAACGGATTTTTCTCATGACCCAATCCTCATCGTCTGCCAAGGTCACGCCAGGTCCGGAGGTCAAGCCCTTCCGGCGCATTGTCACCGGCCACGACGCGAGCGGACGTTCGGTCATCCTCTCCGAGGCGGTGTCGCCGCACGTCATGACGATTATGGACCAGCCGAATTTCGCGGTGACTGATTTCTGGAAGACGTTCGGCACGCCGGCCGACAACAGCGCCGAGACGAACGCGGACCCCTGCACGGTGCCGATCCAAGTGGCACCGCCGGCGGCCGGCAGCGTCTTCCGTGTCGTGCAATTCCCGCCCGACCGCGATTGGGCAGCGAAGGCGGCCGCGATGGGCGGATCAGTGCCAATTGATGAGACGGCCGTTTCGGCAAATCGAGAAGGTGCGATCCGTCATCCCCATATGCATCGGACTCGCTCGATCGACTATGCCATCGTGCTGTCGGGCGAGATATGGGCGGTCATGGACGTGGGCGAGACGCGGCTGGTGGCCGGCGATGTGCTGGTGCAGCGCGGCACCAACCACGCCTGGGCGAATCGGTCGCAACTGCCCTGTTTGGTCGCATTTGTCCTCATCGACGCGGCGTCGGTCGCGTAGCTGCTCGTTGAAGTGCTGCGCGCACTGCGGGTTCTGAGGGAGTTCCGCGCGTTGCTGGTGAGCTCTGGTCGGGTCCTTCAGTGGAGTCGGAACTCGCCATCGATGGATCGAATCTGAGCAGGCCCAAACAGACGGGAATGCCCGACCACCACTGAGTGCAATCGGCCTTCGAGGTTGTTTTTCCAGAAGGAAAGAAAACGTTTCAGGCACGGGAAGTCCGGGAAAAGATCGTATTCCTGCCAGATATAGCACTGCAACAGCCAGGGGTGATCTGGACGACGGTAGACGATTTCGGCTGTGGTCAGACCATAGCCTTCGAGCTGCCGGCGGAAGTCGTCGCAACTCATCACGTCCTCCATCTGTCGGGGACCCGGCGCAGAGCTGCGGCCGATACCACAGATACGGGCGGAATTGCCAGCAGGCACCCGGTCATTGGTCGTCGGATCGAGCAAACCGGTTCACGCTGCCATCATCTCCGCCGCAAATCGAACCGGCTCGTTGATGATTGTTACAATGCAACAGGTGTTGGTCCGACGCGCACTGGTGTCGGCTTCGCTCTCGATGATGGCTGGCGAGAGTCAGTAACCGATCGGCGGCCGTGGTCGGATTGGCCGCATTGACAGCGCAAGACGCCAGTCTACAAGGCACGGTGTCCATTAAGGGCAGGACGGTCATGGTTGCTACACTGATCAATGACGTCTCCGACACCGCCTTTCTGGTTGCGGCCTATCGGGCGATTGAAACCGAACGAACCGACGCTCTGTTTCGAGATCCCCTGGCTGCACGATTGGCCGGTGAGCGCGGCCGGAAAATCGTCGAAAGCATGCCGCGTAGTTTTCTGGCCGGCTGGACAGTGGTCATAAGGACTTGCATCATCGATGACTTCATTCGAGGCGCTGTCGATCGCGGCGTCGACACCGTCGTCAATCTGGGGGCGGGATTGGATACCCGCCCCTATCGCTTGGCATTGCCGGCGTCGTTGCGATGGATCGAAGTCGATTATCCCCATATGGTTGAGTTCAAGGACGGGCAGCTGTCCGACCAGAAACCTCAGTGCCGTCTCGAACGCGTCAAACTCGATCTCGCCAATCTTCCGGCCCGCCGAACGCTGCTTGCGGATATCAACTCCCAGTCGGGAACAGTCCTCGTGCTCACCGAAGGCGTGATTCCTTATCTGAGCGTCGACGAGGTAGCTTCGCTGGCAGACGACTTGCGGTCTCTGGGACATTTTCGACACTGGATTGTCGATTATTTTTCTCCGGAGGTGTTCAGGTACAGACGCCGCGCAGCGATGAGACAAGCGATGCGGAATGCGCCGTTTCGATTTGAACCAAAGGACTACTTCGGGTTTTTTGCGGAGCGCGGCTGGAGTGCCAAGGAGATTCGGTACATTGCTGAACAAGCCGCGCGTCTAAGCCGAACCGCGCCGCTCCCGTTCAGTGTGAAATGGATGATCAGGCTGCGATCGGTCTTCATGTCGCACTGGCGTCGGGATACATTGCGAAAGTCCGCAGCCTACGTGTTGTTTGAACCGGCGGCGGCCAAGCCCGGTGGTTTCCGATAAGTGCTCCGCAAAAGGATTGGCGAGGCGGACCACAGGCCGACGACTGCTTGGCCCCCGATGCTGAGAACCGTTGTGGCGTGTTCGAGCCCGCAGCGATGCGCGAGTGGAAATCAAGTTGCCATGACTGAATTTGTCACCCCTTGGAGTCATTCTGCCTGCGTTGAGTTCGTCGCGTACGCCAAACATCGTCAACCGAGCAGCC
>Ga0187783_10000880_pt1 | contig 22067 bp, 15 predicted proteins | sample 1015_SJ02_MP02_2_FD_132471 | JGI IMG/M metagenome (GOLD analysis project Ga0187783, IMG submission 132471) | Tropical peat soil microbial communities from peatlands in Department of Meta, Colombia - 1015_SJ02_MP02_20_MG | ecosystem: Environmental > Terrestrial > Soil > Wetlands > Peat | place...
CGGGACCCGCGGCACTTGGCTAGTCACTTGATCGTGAAATCAACCGCCAGAGAAGAATTCGAAAGACCCTGCCGACCTGGAGCCCCGTTACGGAATCGAACCGTAGACCTTCTCCTTACCATACACGCCTGTTCCGTCCAATGGCGTCTGGCCGAGTCGGATTAGCGCAGGTCAAGGGTACTACGGTGTCTGAGTGCGTCGCGCTCTGTCTGTCAATGCATGGAGCCGTTGTCACTTGGTTTGTCACTGGCTTCAAGGCCTTCGCCTACGAACCACACGCCTGCTCTTCTAATGATTTGCTACAAGAGAGCCCGGACCAAGGTTCATCGGTGATTCAGCGGACTGTGGTTTTGCACCCCCGATTTATTCTCACAGACTTCCGCCAGTTGCCCGAGAACGTGCAAGCTTCGATCATCCCTGCGCCCTGTTCATGGGCCCAGACGCCATCGTCGTGGTTGTCGCGGATCTTGCAGCGGCGGATCGTCGGGTTGCCACCCGTCGTAATCTCCACACCGGAAAACGCGTTGCCCCAGATCTCGCAATCCTCGATCACCCCGGCACCCTGCTCAGATACGATGACGCCGTCTTGCTGCCCGTCACGGATCTTGCAGCGGCGGATCGTCGGGCTGCCGCCCGTGTTGATCGTCACACCACCGAACTTGTTGCCCCAGATCTCACAGTCCTCGATCACCCCGGCACCCTGTTCCAGTACGTAGACGCCGCATCCCTGCTCGTCATGGATCTTGCAGCGGCGGACCGTCGGGTTGCCACCCGTCTTAATCTCCACACTAGAAAACGCGTTGCCCCAGATCTCGCAATCCTCGATCACCCCGGCACCCTGCTCAAATACGAAGACGCCGCCTTGCTGCCCGTCATGGATCTTGCAGCGGCGGACCGTCGGGTTGCCACCCGTCCCAATCCCCACACCGGTCCGCGCGTTGCCCCAGATCTCGCAATCCTCGATTAGCCCCGCACCTTGCTCTTCTACAAGTACTCCCATCCCGGCGCTGTCGTGGATGCGGCAGCCCTTGATGGAGGCTGATGTTCCGGCCCCGTGAACCGCCACGCATGAGTCTGACGTAGAGCTGATGTCACAGCCATCGAGCACTAGCTCCCCTTGCGCGACGTCCACTCCATAGAACTGACTGGCGGCACCGTCCTGACCGCGCAGGGTGAACCCACGCACCACCGCGTGGTCAGCCTGCATCAGCACACAGCTCCCCCCATTGGCCTCGATCACGACATCGGCCGCTGGCCCATCGGCGACTAGCTCCACCGGCTGGCTAATCGTCAGTGACTCCCGATAGACCCCTGGGCGTACCACGATCCGTGCCCGAACCCCAGCGGCACTAAGTGCATCCGAAATGGTGCGGTGATCGGCGCGCCCCCACGGTGCAACCACAAGTTCCGACGGCGCGGGGTCCCCGGCCGACTGAGAGCGCGAGGATCCTGGGGCCACAGCCTTGAGATCAGGTAGCGCGTCCGCCGTCGTCAGCAGTGTGGCGAAGCCGGCGAGATCCAGGGCTGATGCCCACACAGCTACGGCCCACCGGGCCGCCGTCTCGCCCATGCCCAGATTGTCCTGTAGCGTCTGCACAAGCCGCTCCCCCAGTATGGCTGCGGGCACCTTGCCCGCATTTGCCAGCAACTCAGCCGGGATGCCCTCTCGGGCAGCCCCAGACAGCACCGAAATCTCCCGCCGGTGTTCACCAGACAAATCCCGCAAAAGCGCCTCGACGCGCCGCGGATCCTCGCACACCTCAGGTCCGTAGGTCGTCACGATCCTGCAAAGCTGAGCAGCCACAGCTTCGTTCACCACACCCTCCCCTCCGACCGAACATTCCGCGGCCTGGTTTCGGTTTTCACCGAACGTGCCAGCAGTCCTTGCTGCTACCTCCGGGCCAACGCTTCCCGAGCACCCTAGGCGGCGCCGTCGTTCACGGCATGTCTCCGTCCGTACAACACGAACAAACAACCCACTGAATTAGACTGCCCGATTCGCTACAGGAGGGCAATAGACCCGCGGCGGGGTTGACTTCGGGATGAGCTGTCGCCGATGAAGCCTGCCGTTGGTCTAACTGCCAGGCCGCGGCCGCTTTGGCTAAAGCTGCCAGTCATGAAGCTGCGGCCGTGTCACCAAGCCTCAGATTTCGGCTGCCCTCCCCAGAACTCTCCGAGTTCTATAGATGAGGGTCAGGCTCGGGTCAGGCTGCCTCCCACAGGTAGGTTCTACCATAGGGGGTGAGGGTTGCCAGTTTGCTGCCGTCTGGGCTGAATGCGAGGGCGGAGGGATAGCCGGCGGGCTCGGTCAGGGTCGCTGCTAGTTTTCCGGTGCTTACATCCCACAAGTAGGCATGTCCGTTATAGTCAGCAACCGCGATCGTCCGCCCGTCGGGGCTGAATGCCAGCGATTCGACGTAGCGCGCGCCAGAGCCTGGCGCGTCCAGGGTGGCGGACAGTCTCAACGTGCTGGCATTCCACAAATAGGTCCTGCCGTTGCCATCACCGGTCGCCAGCGTTTTGCCGTTTGGGCTGAACGCTACGGCATTTACGCCTTCGCTGCTAGGATCGGGAATGCAGGCAGTCTGCCTACGGGTAGCGACACTCCACAGGCAGGTGCCACTATTGATGCCGCCAACGGCCAGTGTCCGGCCATCCGGGCTGAAGGCCAGCGCGAACACCCCATTGGGGCCTCCTCCGGTAATGGTGTTAGTCAAGACGGCAAGAATCTTGCCAGTATACCCGTTCAGCAGGTATGTCCGGCCGCCGTCGCTGCCGAAGGCCAGAATAGCGCCATCTGGACTGAACGCCACAGGAAGAGTTGTGCAGCAGCCGTTATCAGGCTTCGGCATCGAGGCGACGAGCTTTCGCGTAGCGAAGTCCCACAGGTAGAGTGCATGCCCAGCGCGGGCAAGCCTGCTGCCGTCTGGGCTGAATGCAACTGCACCTGAGCCCGCTCCGGTGTCAGGGTCTGTCAGAGTGGCATCGAGAGCACCGGTGGCGGGGTCCCACAAGTAGATCCGCCCGCTATTGTCAGCAATGGCCAGTGTCTTGCCGCCCGGGCTGAACGCCATCGCATAGGCACCGTCGCCTCCGTAGTTCGTGGTGCTGGCGGCTGGGTCAGTTAGCGTCCGGATCAGCGAGTATTTCGGGGAGATCGTCGGAGGCGGGGAACTTGCCAGTGTGGCTACCGCGGCAACGGTCGCGAGGATGCCCGCAGCAGTGATCATGATCGCAGCCACGCGGTGTCGTCGCCTACGTCCGCTGAGGTGAGTCAATCCGCCGGGCGACGGCGAGCGAGCCGTAACCGTGTCGGTGGCTGATACGCGCGAGTTGCCGCTCGCAACAGCCCCGCCAGAAACCGGACCTGCCGTATCAGCCGCGGCGTCGACTCGCGGGACGTACTCCCGGCCGATGGCAGCCTTCGCTGGCCATGCGGCGTGCGTGGCCGGGTAATCCGCTGCCGGCCGATCCGGCATCGGGATGGGGCCTGGACCGGAACTGTAGGGCGCTAGGCCGAACGATGCCGCACTGTCCGCCAGGTAGGGTGCGTTTTCGGTGGTTACAGTGCGCTCGCTGGGCAGCGGTGGAGGACAGGCCGACGCTAGGCTCAGGGCGAACGCCCAGGTCTGGACGGCCCAGCGTGCGGCCAGCCCTGTGAGGAACACGGTCTTTTCAAGATCTTCGACCAGCCGGGCCTGGATCACCGGGGCCGGGGTGCTGCCCGAGTCCAGTAGCTTGTGCGGGACCTGCGCGTCCACCGCGGCCAGCACCAAAGAGATCTCGCCCGGGTTGTTCCCAGCCAGGTCCTTCAGTATCGCGCGCAGCCGCCGTTGGTCATCGAGTACCGCACTGCCGTGCGAGGTCACAACACGGCGCAGCACTTCTCCGACTTGCTCGGTCACTAGGGAAACCCCCCAACAAGAGCTGAGCGTCGCACGCTGCGCGATGTCAGCGCTTGCCGACCTTTTCGTGATGGTGGCACAGGCGGTAGCTCCAGCGCTCCACTTTCCAAAGGTCGTGGTAGGCGGCGATGACCGCGGCGCCGTCCATCTTCGAGGCGGGCAAGTTGGTGACGTAGCCTTTTCAGGCCGGCGAGCTGGCGGGGCCCGGTCGATGGTGACCTCGTCGAGCTCGGTGGTGATATCTGTGATCTTCAGCAACCGCGCCTTCTTCAACGGCGCGCGGCCGTCGGCGATCTTCTCCGCACACTCGATCATGGCGTTGTTGTCCTGCTGCTCGCCCTTGAACTTCCACTGGTAGACCACCCGCCAGACCCGGACGGCCTTTCCTGTGCCCATCTGGCGGGCCGACTCCAGGACCTGCCCGTCGGTGAAGTAGTTGCCGTGCCGTTGGAAGTGCTCGGCCAGGTCGTACGGGGCCCTTGGTCATCCGCGAGCCCGCGATGAACCCGAACCCGGCGTCTTCCAGCGCGTTCAGGTTCGCCGCCGAGAGCATCCCGGCGTAAGCGACCACGACCATGTCTGGCACGCGATGGCGCTGCGCGAATGCGGTCAGCACTGGGATCAAGGTGGTGGTCTCGGCTTTGTTGCCCCCGAACAGCTGCACCTCGAGAGGGAACCCGTCCGGGTCCACCGAGCCCGGCCTGGATCTGCGGGTCGAGCCGGTGTTCCTTGCTCATCCCGACCTTGCGCAGTTCGTCTCGTCGTCGCGCTCGAAGTGCAGCGTCGTCACGTCGTAGAGCACCAAGGTGGCGGTGCCGCTCGTGCGGACCGAGTGCGCCCATGCGGCGGTTGCCAGTTGCCCGCGGTAGTCGCGGGCCTGCGAGCGGGCAACGGACCGGAACAACGTGCGCAGGCTCACGGCCGACGCGCCGATCTCGTCCAGAACCCGCACGACGTCGGCCTGGGATGTCGGCTCCACGATGCGTGCCAGGACCATCGCGCGGAACCCGTCATCGCCCAGGACGTCGAACCCAACCGCGCATAGGCGCTGGTCAAGACCGTCCAGAGCAGGTCAGCGGATGTCCCCACGACCCGCCCGCCCGCAGCGACGGAGGCAGGGCGCCCGCTGGCCGCCGGCTTCGCCGGCAACTCCGGTGCGCCGGTCCAGTCCGCCACCTCGCCCATCCGCGCCGGAACCACCGGCAGGTCTCCCAGGTCCAAGAAGTCCTGACCCGGGGACAGCCGCTCACGCGCGGCTGCCAGCAGCAACGCCAGCTCGGCATCGGAATGCGCGGACCCCACATGCTCGATCCGCTCTACCTGCCGCCCCCGGCGCGTGACGACCTGAACCGCGACCGCCACTAAGGCAGTGCGGACCTTGCGCACGAACCGCGAGACCACACCCGAAGGCTTCCACGACGAGGTTCTTAGTGACCACACCACGTGCAATCACGAAGCGAGTCAGCAGGTAAACGACCCGCAATCACTGCCAGCCCACGAAGTGGCACGAGTCAGGTCTTGGGTAGCGGCAGGCCGGGAGCTTGGCACACGCGCGCCGCCTAGGCGATGATGCCGGGATGGCCAGCGATGACAGCAGGACCCTGTTGCAGCTGCGGCTGGCCCGGCCGATCTTTCTGCCCCTTCTGGAGGGGCTAGGCCCTCGGGGACGCTCGGGTGGGTGTCCCCGGTCGCCCGGTTGTTATCCAGGCGTCGTGCTTGTTTTCGGGGTAATAACGGCGGTGGCCGCGGACCTGGCCGGAGTCAATTTAGCCCTTAAATGGCGACAAAGTTGTACCGTTCCTCGGCTTCATGGCCATTAATGAAGCTGTGAGAATTCAAGTATATCATGGATGCGTCATCATTAATCTGACCAGTATAGCTAACTCTCCCACTTTCGCTGACTGCTACGAATGAAATTTCCTGACCCTGCATCTCATATTTACCACAGGAAATGCCGGTCTGGCTCGGCACGAGCCACGTCGCTACTTGTTGGGCGGTACCCGTGCTTGAAACCGCAAGAACCTGGCCTGACTCATGGAATCGCAAATATGCATTATAACCTTTAGCCGGCGCAACATATAGGCCGTCAAAACGTGGCAGCTTAGCTGAACCTTGTCGGCGTCCCATCACTTGCGGTGAGCCATCGATTTTCCAGAGGATCACGGAACCATCGACTCCGCCAGAGGTTGCCAGGATACGCCCATCTGGCGAAAAAGCCATCGTTCCTACACGTGCGAGGGCACTTATCTCGGTGATGCGATTCGGCTGTGCACTCTTTGTTATATCCCACAAGATCACGCCGCCGGGAGTGAGGACTGAATCCTTAGTGCCACCGGACGCGGTGGCAAGGGTATGCCCATCCGGGGAAATAGCTGCTGCCTGCTCTTGCTTGGCAAGGTCGGTGAGACTCGCGATGAGGGTGGGCGAGAAGGCGGCGTCTCTCACATCCCACAAAGCTACTCGGCCTCCATGTGTGTGATCAGTGGTCACCAGGATGCGGCCATCCGGCGAAAACGTAACAGTCCGCGGATACTCAAAGGGACCCGGGAGAATGACTAGGCGTGATGGTTGGGCAGGCTCAGCGATATTCCACAAGATCACCGCACCATTAGTCGTGCCGCTAGCCGTGGCGAGGGTCCGGCCATCTGGGGAAAACTGGGCTGCTCCTACATAAGAAAGTCGAATATTAGAGACGGGAGCCGGAGCCTTGGATTTGCGGAACCGGGACCTAGATAGCTCGGTCAGATGCCAAAGGATTATCTCATCTCCGGCAGTAACCATCGTACGTCCATCCGGGGAAAACACCACCGTGCGTACGTGAGGGCCCGTAGCAACGACGCAGACGCGGGTCGGGCTGGCCAGATTGGTGACATCCCACAAGATCAATTCGGTGCCGCTGTGGGCAGCAACAGCGTTGGCGATCGTAGCAAGGGTATGCCCGTCTGTGGAGAATGCCATCGCGTATAGAGACTTAGAATCGTGCGTCAGGGTCGCTGCGCGCATCGGTTGGCGCGGGTCGGCGACATCCCACAACGTCAGCTTGCCATCGTCGCCGCCGCCGCCACTCCTAAAAGTGCGGACGGCCAAGATGCGACCTTGCGGCGAGAATGCGAGTGTCCCCAGATGACCCAAGCCTGTGAGGACGGAGATGCGGTCAGGAGACGCATGCATCGCGTCGGCAGATAGATCATTGCCGACGGGTCGTTGAGGTGATAGATACCGATCTCGTTCGACCATGCTCGCTGCTGTCGGCGTGCGATCCTCATCCTGCGGGACCTGCGTAATTGTGGCAGCGCTGTCTTGCTGGTCCACATTCGGCAGCGGGGCAGCGAACCCGTCGAGGCCCAGCGCCGACGCCCACGCAGTCACGGCCCACCGAGCCGCTGCCTCGCCCATGCCCAAGTTGTCTTCCAGCGTCCGCGCAAGCCGCTCGCTCAGTATCATTGCGGGTACCCGACTCGCAAGCGCCAGCAGCTCAGTTGGGACGCCCTCCCTTGCAGCCGCGGACAGTACCGAGATCTCCCGCCGGTGCTCACCCGACAGATCCCGCAACAGCGCCTCGATGCGCCGCGGATCCTCGCAGATCTCCTGTCCGTAGCTCGTCACAATCCTGCTCAGCTGACCAGCCACGGTTTCGTCCACCACATCCTCCTTCCAACTGCATATCACGCCGAACGCAGGATGGCAGGCTGCGCGACCTAGCGAAGACCATGCCGCCTCCCAACCCCAACGCACGCTGGCCTCCGATACCGTGAGCTCCCGCCGCGGCTACGGCGGCGGCCCGGCCGGTCCCGGCCCCTAGTGAGTGTCGGCGATCTGCGCGTCCTGGCCGGTGGCCGGGTCCACCGGCTGCAATGTCACCTTGATCCGCTGCGCGGTCGCCTGCCCCGCTGGAGCTATGCCGACGGAGTAGTGCAGCCGCGGGGGACTTCGCGGTCAGCCACTTCAGAAACTCGTGCGTGCCGCCACCGGAGTCAGCGCGGACCAGTACCTTGCGGCGCAGGTGAGGCGGGAGCTGCGCGACCGCGAGCCGGGCTGCCTCGATGTTATCGGCCGCGGTGTTCGACCCGGCGTTGCCAGGCCTCAACACGATGACCAGCGGCTCCCCATTCCCGGCTTCGCCGTGATCGGCCCAGGCGGTCATCGGGTGATGGCCGAAGGTCTTCTTCCGGGTGGCAGCGGTCTGTTCCTTCTCTGAGTGCGCGATCACGATGGTGGCATCCAGGTCGATCGTGACTGGCCCGCCGTCCGCGCCGGACGCGGTGTCTCCAGCCAGCGCCCAGGCCCGCTCCCGCGCCGCGGCCCGCGCGGCCCGGATTGCCGCCAGCGCACGCGGCCCGTCCGCCGCCAGGGACCGGACCAGCCTGGATACGACCGGATCCGACGCCACCGGCCCGGCCAGGTCCGGTTGTTCCCGCAGCACTGCGATGTCGGCCAGGCAGTCCCCGCCCAGCGCCAGCCCCGCAGCCAGGTCCGCCACGATCTTGCCCGGGTCGTGCACCGCCCGCGGCGCCCGCCACGGCTCGAGCGCAGCGGACGGGCCTCGGCCCAGCCCGGTCACCCGCATCGTCTCCCACAACAGGACCGCTCCGGCCTGGGACACTAGGCCCCGGCCGTCAGCGGACACCGCGACCCGGCGACTGCGTGCGCTATCGTTCATCTGGAAAGTGCCTTCGGCTGGTCACCGACAGGACTCTCGACAAGCCCTATCCTCCCAGGCCAAAGGCACTTTTTCATTCACATCATTAGCGTGGCTAATTTTGGACGAAAGCCTGAGGCTAACGTTAACCTGAAATGAAACGGAGCTTGGTACGCGGGTAGCCGGTCACAGGTTGATCTCCCCTTCGGTCTTGCCGAAGTGGACTCTGGTTCCCACAGCCAGAAGCAGGTTCCTGCCTGATTCCACCTCACGGGCGACACCGTCAGCGCCGGTTGCTGTCCACCGTTGGTCGGTGAGGTTCTTCAGCCCCCACCGGCCTGGGTCCGACGGGTGGCGGGTCACTTCGGCGGCCGGCGTGCGGAAGGCGAACGGCGCGGCGTCGTCGAGGTGATGGGGGTAGAGCTTCGTATCGTGGTTGAGCATAACCACCGATTTGCCGATCCGTATCCGTGGCGGCAGTAGCAGCGCTCGCCCGCAGTGCCAGCAGGAACTGCCGCTGCTGCCGCTCGCGGCCCTTATCTTGTCGCCGTCGTAGAAGTTTTCCGCGCCGCAGCCGCAGTAGAAGATGGAGTCCCGGAGTCGGCTCATGGCGGTGCGCCACGTCGTTTCCCGGACCCTGCCGTGGTCCGGATCTCTGATCCCGTCCGTAAACGACTGGGTGAAAAGGTTCTTCAGGAACGCCGGGTACAAGGGCCAGAACGCGAGGGCGTTGTCGTGGAATCCGGGTACGGGCTGATTCGACTGGTCGACGGGGTCGAAGATGAATACCGGTTCGCTGCCGTATAGCCGGGTCATCGCAGGCAGGTCGAAGCAGTGAATGCTGGATTCTTTCTGCCCTTCCAGCGGATGGTGGTTGACCAATATCAGGAACAGCAGCACCGCGAGGGAGTACAAGTCTGTCTGCGTCGACGGCCTCGCCTTCCCGCGTACTACCTCTGGGGCCATGAACCGCGGCGTGCCGAGGATCCCGCCCTTCGTGAGGTTCGGCGCGACGTTGTCGTTGTCGCAGATCAGCACCTCGCCGGTGGCCGGATCGAAGAACACGTTCCCGTTGGAGATATCCCGGTAGCACAGGCCGCGGGCATGCAGTTGCAAGAACCCGTCGGCTAGGTTGATGCCCGCAGTGGCCAGGCTGCGGAACGACGGAGTGACCCGGCGTACCAGCAGGTCGGAGACTCCCTTATACCGTGGTTCCCGCAGCGCCATCAGGTACCCGAAACCGGCTTTGGCAGGCGCGGTCACCAACTCGGCCGGCCATAGGAACCGGGCGTCCGGAGCGCCCGAGTCGATTAGCGCCCGCAATGTCGCACGCTGGCTATCGGTCGCGGTGTGCCGGTAATACCATTTCAGCGCCATAGCCGACCCTTGGACGCTGGCGCGGTACACCTCGCCCTGGCCACCCGCGCCGAGCAGGCTCTCCACCTTGCAGCGAATACCGGACGAGACCGTTTGCGCCTCGTCCCCGGGAGCGAATATTCCCGATATCATCCCCCCAGCCTCCACTATCTATAAGCCAGGCAAGGTCGCGGTGCCCGGAAGGTCCGAGCGGGTACGGGACGGCGCTATCCCGGCCTTGCTCGCCTCGGTATCCTCCCGACTCGGCCCTAGCGGGGACGCTCCGCCGTCGTCGGCGGGCGCGGGATCTGCTTGCCTCGTCGGCTCGGTCCAGTATTCCTCGGGAGGGAATTCGCTCGGGCGGCAGGCGATCCCAAGCGAAATGTCATCGCCGCTGCCGACCTCAGTCATCTCGCCTAGCCAGCCGCCAAGCCTGCCCCCGACCGCATCGACCCCCTCGGCGGCCAGCATCCGCAGGACGTCGGAACCGAACCGGAAGAAGCCCTCGTCGTCGCGGAACGAATTCGCGAAGCCGTCCGTCGAGACCATGATCAGCGGAGCGGGTGTCCCGAAGACCCCCACCCGGAACAACCGCCACGCGTCAGAAGAACACAGAGAGGTCGTCTCGTTGGCGATCAGCCGCTCGTCCCCGGCCAGCGGCCGGCCTACGCCCGCTGCGGAAACCGTCAGCACGTCACCATCGCCGACCTGCCAGAACGCCATGAACGACGGCGCTGCCACTGCGGTGATCAGTGTCGAACCGTAGGCCAGGTACGGGTCGTTCTCGACCATTTCCTGGCCCTTCTGCCCGTCCCGCTCCCGGACTCTGGCGAACTCCTCGTCGGTGAACGGCGACCGGCCGAGATCCTCGTCCACTCGGGTCCGCCATTCCCTAACGATGCGCCGGGGGGCATCTTGCTCCAGTCGGTCTTTGACCCAGGACAACTCGACCCGCCCGCCCGGAGCGGTCAGCAACTCGGCCGCCAGAGCCTGGGAAACCTCCACGGCCAGCCGCGCTCCCGTCGCGCTGCGGAAGCTCTTCGGGCTCCCATGCCCGTCGGCCACCGATACCACCACCCGGGCGCCGATGCCCTCAGCCGGGATCCAGCCGATCGCGTCCTGGTTCTCAAGCCCGCTCCGGACGTGCGAAGCTCCTCGTACCGACGATCCGATGACCCGCCAGGTGTCGGCCGACGGCCCCTGCGGCGTCTTTGCCCTCCCGAACCACGGCATTGGCATGCGACTACCAGACGTCGGCAACTGCCGGGTCACCCTGGGGTACCGTGGGGATGGGCACGTTAGCACCGCCTACGGCGGTCACCGTCGGCGTGCTCGCGGGCGACGAGGCGGCCTTCAGCACCGCGGTCGATGCCCACTTGATATAACCGACCAGAGCCGGGGCGTTGTTGGCTTGCATCGGCTGGAGCTCACCGGTCCCGATGAACTTAGTCAGCACGTCGTGGTCAGCGTCCCGGCCTACGGCGATCGCTAGCCGCACAGCCTTCTTCCCCCATGGCTCGGACATCAGCGCCTTCAGGCCGGCGCTGAAATCATCGGTTGCCCCGCCGTCGCTGATCAGTACAAGGACAGGCGGCAGCGCCCTTTCGGTCATCGGCGGGATCTTCAACTGCTCGGCAACCAGTGCGAGGGCCGTTCCCATGTCAGTCACCCCGCCCGGCGTGACATCGGTCCACTTGAAGTTGGCGACCGGCGTGGGCGTGCCAACGTGCCATCGCGCGCCGTCAGAGAATGTGATCGCCCGGACCAGAACCTGGGCATTCGGGTTCTCGATAGCGGTGTCCTGCATCGCGGGAAGTGCCTCGCGGATCGCAAAGTTCAGCTGCTGGATCTTCTCCCCGGCCATCGAGCCAGAGCAATCCAGAATCCAGATGAAATGGAGCGGCCGGCTCGCGATCGGACCACCGGGAAGTGCGCTCATGACCGGCAATGCTAACGGTACGCCCGAAAACATCACAAGGAGCGGGAGAAACTGGTGGACATGAGACCCTGGATAACCGCGAGCAACCCGCAGAAAGCGGGCCTGGCATCGGATCGTCACACCCAGCATTGCTCGATGGCGGCCAGACCGTGGCCGACCTGCACAATCTCAGCGTGGCGGCCAGGCCACGCGCGTAGCAGGCCCGGGTGGCTGGCCAGGCGCTTACGTAGCAGATGGCTGAAGGCCGACCGGTTGGCTGAGCCGCAGGGTCGGCGCGTGAGCGCCCGGTCCAAGGCGGATGTCAGGGCTCGCGCGGACGGCCGCGCGCCAGGCCGGGGAGGAACGCGCTGGTTCAAGATGTGGCACCAGCCAGGTCTCGAGCATCGGGGCCGGGGGTTGCCGCGCGAGTTTAGCACTGGCTGTGACGGCCTATCCGGCCCCGCTCGAACCCCGCTCCAGGGCATGCAGAGCGTGGCCAAGCCCCGTATAGGCAAGTGCGTCGGTTGGGTCGAGGCGGATCGCCTCCCGATACGCTGCCTCGGCCTCGCGGTATCGGTCCTGCATGCGCAGCGATTCGCCGAGTCCGCCATAGCCGGAGGCATAGGCGGGATCGAGGCGGATCGCCTCCCGAAACGCCGCTTCGGCCTCGCGGTAGCGGGCCTGCATGCGCAGCATCGCACCGAGCCTGTCATGGGTGGACGCGTCGGTGGGGTCGAGGCGGATCGCCTCCCGATAGGCGGCCTCGGCCTCGCGGTACCTGCCCTGCATGCGCAGCGTTTCGCCGAGCCCGGTATGGCCGGAGGCATCGGTGGGTGCGAGGCGGATCGCCTCCCGAAACGCCGCTTCGGCCTCGTGGTCACGGTTCAGGCCGTAAAGCGCGCAACCGAGCCCCGTATAGGCAGAGGCGGTGGTCGGGTCGAGGCGGATCGCTTCCCGGCAGGCTGCCTCCGCCTCACGATAACGGTCCAGGCCTACAAGCGCATTGCCGAGCCCGCGGTGGGCATAGGCGCTGGCGGGGTCGAGGCGGATCGCTGCCCGAAACGCCTCCTCGGCCTCGCGGTGGCGGTCCAGGCCTACAAGCGCATTGCCGAGCCCGGCTTGCGCAGACGCAAGGGCAGGGTTGAGCGCAAGGGCGGAGCGGTAAGCGTTCTCGGCGGCGGCATAGTTACTCAGCTTGAGCAACTGGCCCCCGACACGGGCGTGGTCTATTGCCGCCGCCGCTGGTGCCGCGCCACCCGGCGGCTCCGCTGCCATGGTGCTTCCCCTCAATGCCGCGGCAAATCCGCCGATATCCAGTGCCGACGCCCAGGCAGCCACTGCCCAGCGCGCCGCATCCTCGCCCAGGCCCAGGTTGTCCTGCAGCATCCGGGCCAGGCGCTCCCAAAGGACCGGAGTCGGCACTGTGCCCCTCGATGCCAGCAACTCGGAGGGAACCCCTTCGCGAGCCGCTCCGGACAGCACCGCGATCTCCCGCCGGTGCTCACCCGCCAGGTCCCGCAACAAGGCCTCCACGCGGCGAGCATCCTCACACACCCGGACCCCGTACCTAACCACGATGACGCGCAGTTGAGCGACCACGGCACCGTGCACTGTCGGATCCAAGTAGGGTCGCCGGCGGCCAGCTTCCTCAGCCGGATTACTCATGGCCGGATTATTCCAGTCGGCCCGCCAAGGGCCCAAGCAGCTCTGCATTGCAGGAAGCGCCCGTCAGCTGGGAAGGAACCGTCATCAGCTGCAGGCGGGACGGCCTCGCTGTGGGACGTGGCCACCAGGCGCGAGTTTGGCAGTCTCAAAGCCTCTGGCGGAGGAAGCACAGAACGGCCGATGACCGCGGACCCATCGCGCTTCTGGCCTGCGCGCGGACTGGTCCAGCGGGACGAGCGTAACCGAGCCCTCCTGCGCCACCAAGCAGCGGCTTTCTAATCAACCAGCGCCAATGCGCGCAAATCTTCCTGCGCCAGCCGAGTTGATCTTGGAGCCTCTCGCAACTGCCGTATTCCGTCACGCCCACCACTGCTCGATTTCGGCGAGTCCCGCGCCGATTTGAGCAGTATCGGTTTCGCTGCCGACCCAGGCATGGAATAGGTCCGGGTGGCTGGTCAGATGAGTGCATGTGAGGTCGTAAAAGGCCCATCGGTCACCCGCCGTGCGCAGCCCCGCGAGCGCCTCCCCGATCAGCGCGGCGGCACGGTCCGGCTGACCGGCGTCGAAGAGCGCGATCGCGGCGGCGGCCAGGCATCCCGTCGAGCTGCCGGACGGCGCCGACCTCGCCGCCGCCACGGCCTCCTCCAGCTCACCGCTTCCCGCCAGGACGTTGACCGCCTTGGTAATGACGTAGCCCCGCCATGCGCCAATCTGACGGCCGACGGCCAGTGCCTGCCGGGCCTGCTCGACCGCCTCGGGGCCGCGTTGGAGCGCAGCGAGAAGTTCCGCCTGATCCGCGTGCGCGACCGCCTTTTCGACGTCCCGGGTGAGCTCACTCGCCAGGGCGGCTGCGTCTCCGGCCAGGCGGCTGGCCAGGTCGACCTGGCCGACGCGCGCCAGAGCAACGCCCATCGCCGCCAGGGCGGAGAACCGCTCCCACGCGCCGACGATCAGGCCGATGACGCCGGAGTCCTCTGCGAGGCGGACCAGGTCCGCGGCCTGTTCGTTACTTGCCAGCCGGTTGGCTACGTCGACGAGTGCCCTGGCCTTGCTGATGTCGCTGCTGAGCGAGCTCAGCGCGGTCAGTGCCTCAGTCAACCGCCCGGTTCCCGCCAGGATGCCGACGGCAGACTGGAGATCGAGGTCCGCGACGCCTGGGCGCTTATTCGCGTCCGCCATGGCGAGGCATTCCCGGGCCGTTTCGGCGGCTAGGGCTGGCTCTTCGGCTGCGGCCAGTGCCCGCGCCGAGTTTCCGAGCGCAGTTGCCCGCTCGGCCGGATCCGTGATCGTGCGGGCGTCCTGTCGCGCCTGTCCGGCCAGCGCGACAGCCTCGGCCCTGATCTCAGCGTCCGTGATATGCGCGAGTTTGACCGCGACGGCCCCCTCGACGAGTGCTCTCGCCGTCAGCGGCGTGACCGCACGTGCCTGCCGGGCCGCCCGCCGTGCGAGGGCCCTCGCCTCGGCCGACATCTCGCGGACAAGCTCGTCCCCAGCGCGCATGTTGTGACCGGGATGGGGTGTTGCGGCCATGCTCGCCAGCGAAGCTATGGCCTCGGCGGTACCCGGGTATGTGGGCGGCGCGGCGAGGGCATGGCGGACGGCCTGCTCCGCGAACTGAACGGCGTCGCTCGTCCGGCCTGCTTCGGCCAGCGCGTCCGCGGCCTTGGCCAGCGCCGGGGCGCCGCCCGGTTCCGCCAGCTCCAAGGCCCGGCCGATGTCGCCGGCCACCGCGACCGCCACGACGACCTCGGTGAGTGACTTCGGCCTGTGCGAGACGGGCGTCGCTTGGACCATGGCCAGCGCGGCATCCACGCTGTCGGCGTCGGCCAAGGTCCTGGCCAGCTGGCTTAGCAGGCTGGCCTGAACGTACTCGGCGTAGGAGCTGTCATCCTGAAGGTCGGCCAGCGCGGCCACCGCCCGAAGGGCGCCGTCCACGTGCCCGTGCTTGGCGAGGTCCCTGGCGACCTGCTTGACCTTTTCCGAGGCATTGTAAGCGGAGGCAGGCGTTGTCGCCCGCGCTGCCTTGATGGCCTGGTCGGCCAGTCCGCGGCGGGCCAGGGCTGTGGCGATCTCGGTGTACGCCTTGTCCTTGTTGTAATCGGCGATGAACCGCGCCGCCTCGAGGGCCTCGTCCGGTGGCCCTGTCTCGGCCAGGAGCACCGCCACGCTGTGCGCCCAGCGAGCGTGATGGTAGTCCGGCTCCACGTCATCCCCTCGAAGCAGGCCGATGACCTCCGTGGCGGCCGTCACCGCCGCGTTCGCATGCCCCGACAGGTTGAGCGTCCCGGACCAAGTGGCCAGCGCGTCCGCGAGAGCTCCCTGGTCGGATCCCTCGCGGGCAAGGCTGACCGCCCGTTCGGCGGCGTCGACGGCCTGATCGGGTCGTGAGGAGCGCGCGAGCGCGCTTGACCAGGCGAGCAGCGCGCGGATGTGAACTGCGCCGCCTGGCCTGGCGGTTGACTGCGCGGCTTCCTCGGCAAGGGCCGCGCTGCGCGGGTATTGTCCCGCCGCCGCCAGGGCCACAGCCGTCACCACCTGCGACCCGGCCTTCACGCGGGCACTGCCGATCATGCCAGCGACGGCCACGGCATCGTCGAACCTCTCGTGCGCCACGAGGTCCTTAGCGACCTCGGACAGTATGCTGTCCACGTCGTCCGGGCCTCGGGCCGTGCGTGCGATTTCAGCCGCTCGCGGCAGGTCGCCCGCACGGGCGACCGCGCTTGCCACATGCGTTAGCGCCTGGCCCCGCGCGTAGTCGGGGAGAGCCGAGGCGATTTGCAGCGCGCCGTCGATGTCGCTGGCGTCGGCGGCGGACTTCACCAGGAGCGGCGTGAGGTAATCGCTCTCCGCCCCCGAGGCAACCGCCCTCCACATGCCTACCGCACGCGCGATCTGCCCGGACCGGGCCAGAACGTCCGCCACGTGCTCCGTGGCGGTTCGCCGGTGATCCTCGGCGCTCAGGGTCCCGATGAGCTTGGGGATATCATCGACGCGCCCAGTTCGTGCCCAGACCTCACCTGCTCGCATGACGGGCCATTGCCTGGCGTTGTTGTCGGGTGCCGAGCCGATCACGGTCAGCGTTGCGGCCACATCACCGCGCTCGGCCGTTACTTCGGCGACGTTGCCGAGGATGCCTCCGGCGTTGTCGTCCGCTTCGTTGGCAGCGACGATGGCGTCCCGTGTCCGTCCCGCTCGCGCCAGCGCGGTCGCCGCCTCGGCGAACGCCTCGCGCTTATAGGACCCGTCCCCGGCCTGGCGTGCGGCCTGCCATGCTCCGGAGGCGTCGCCCGACTTGGCCAGCAACTGCACCACAAGGTAACCGGTGCGATATCCGGCCGCCCCGGCGGCCTGCAACGCGGCAGCTGCCTGCGCGGCCCAGCGAGGAGTCCCGCCCTCGACGATAGATTGCCCCAGGCTCTCAAGGGCGTAGAAGATACCGGATTCGCGGTCGTTCGAGGCGGCCGCCTCGATCGCGGCGGCCGCGGCGGTATCGGCGGCCTGCGCCGACCCGGCCGTACGAAGCGCGCGGGCGATCCGATAGTAGCCGTCGCTTCTCCTCCACGGCGTGACCAGTGCGGCCAGCTCCAGCGCATGCTCCGGCTGCCCAGCCGCCGCTAGGACCCCGAGTGCCTCCGGCGGGACGTCGCTTGTAATGGACGCCGCAGTTACCCCGGCGAGGGACGCCACGAGTTCAAGCCGCCGAAGCGGCGGGCTAATGGCCGCGGCCATGTCGGCGACGCGTAGCATGTCGCGGTTGAACGCGGCGGGCGAGCCGGTCCTGGCGGCCGACTGCCACAGCCACTCCTTGTCCACCAGCGTGGACAGCCCCTCTAGGTCACCTTCCGCGGCGAGGTGCTCGGCGCCGTGTCGCAGCACGTACTCGGGGATGTCATGTCCTGGCTGGCGGGACTTGACCTGCTCCCCGCACCAGCGGATTAGCACCTCCCTCTGGGATTGCCGTTCGGATTGTTCGAGGTACCCGGTGACAGCTCGGCGGAACAGCTCGCCGCCCTGTCTCAGGCGGCCGTCGCGGACGATGAGATCCGCGATCGGCGCGATAGCCCGGTGCACCTGACGCACCGGCCGGCCCAGGACACCCGCGACGTCAGCCATGGTCAACGGCCCGTCCGTGACCGTCAGCAGGCCCGCGACCGTCCAGGCCAGGTCGCCGCCCTCATCGAGCGGCAGCGCGAGGAGCCGGTCGATGATCTCCGCTTCTGACAGTGCCGGTACCGGAGGGGCCTGGGCGGGAAGAGACGGCGCCGAGGAAACGGGTAGCGACGCCGAAAGCTCCGCCAGCGCCTCAGCGGACGGCGGCACGCCGATGCCGGCTCCGGCCAGCGCCGCTGCCCATGTGGTCACCGCCCACCGGGCGACATCCTCGCTCAGCCCCAGGTTGTCCCTGAGGGTACGTGCCAGCCGTTCCTCAAGAACTGCCGCTGGGAGCGCGCCCTGCGAGAACTGCAACTCGGCGGGAACGCCTTCGCGCCGCTCCGGCCAACACGGAGATCTCGCGGCGATGCTCACCGGCCAGATCCCGCAGCAAGGCTTCCACGCGGCGGGAGTCCTCGCCGATCGCTGGACCGTACCGGAGCACAATGCGCCGCAACTCGACACCGACCAGGTCTTCCACGACCACCCGCCTAGTCGCCCAGAGTGCCTACATCCGCCGCCAGACGTCGAAAGTGGTCGACCGCAACTGGCCATAACCTGCCAACATTGTGCCGTCCGGGCTGGATGCTAAGCATCGTACTCCCGAGGAGTGACCTCCGAAGAGGCGTGAAGTTCAAAATACCGTCTCACAGTTTGCCGCGGAGTCGAACCACCAGCAGCCATGACCCTCGCGGGAGGCAGGACAATCCTTCGTAATATTAAGCACTTATGTAACCGCGCTCGAGGACTTCTTTAGGCCGCCCCTGCCGGTAGGTCACAGCCGGATCTCTGCCTCGGCCTTTGGCCAGACTTACCCGCTTGCGGAATCGACAAACCGTTGACTACCGCTTGCCGAAAAGGCCGCTCCTTCCGGGCAAGGGATCAGATCCCTTCGGACGAAACCAGCCCGAACAACTACGACGACCAGGAAGAGAACACCAGGGCCGGTGGAAGCCTGCCATCCGGCGCGACAGCCGGGCTGCCCGTAAAGTGCGAACAGGCTGCCAGAGCTAGATTCCGATGGCGGCCACGGACCGAGAGTTGCTATGCGCCAGGGTTTTCTCGTGACGCTCCGGGTGCCAAAATCATCGCAGGTGATCTGCACCGGGGCTCGCTCGGCATGCTCAGTCCAGCCGCTCCGGTCCAGTGGGGTGGTGATCGCGTGGCTGAGGAGATCGGGGATGTTCTGCGCGGCATCGTCGTGGCACAGGGCAACTCGATCATCGATGACCCGCGCCGATTGAGGGCAATGCTGAAGGACCTGGCGGCCAGCCACCCAGGGCAGATCTCCCTGCTGCTGAGTGCGGTGGACGCGCAGGTCCCGCATAAGTTGCTGGACTCGGGCGGCACCCCGGTCCCTCTGCTTGAGGCTCGGCTGGTTGAAGATCTTGAAAAGACCATGTTCCTCACCGGGTCGGCCGCCCGGTGGGCGGTGCAGGCGTGGGCGTTCGCGCTGGACTTGAGGCTAGCCTGCCCGCGTGCGCTTGGCTCGCAGCCGCCCGGGGAGCCCTCGCCCGCTGCCGCCGCTCCGGCTGTCACGCCCGGCCCAGGTCTTACATCAGCCGAGACGCGGATCCGAATCGCGCGCCTGCTGAGTGCAGCACTAGCGGCCGCCTCCCAGCCAGAGACCGACAAGCCAACCCAGCTGAGGGCGCTCGCATACGTGGCCAACACGCTGGCTGCCATCGACCCGGACCGTGCCATCCAGGTCTTCGATGACGTGAAACGCATCGCCTGGTCGCTGGACGAAGTTGATAGGGCGCTCGCAGAAATCGAGATCTATATGGCGGTCACCGACCCTGATGGGGCTGTGCGCTTGGCACGGTCATTCACGCGCCCAGTTGACAAGGTCCCCGCGCTGATCAACGTCGCGAGGCTACTAGCCGCCACCGACCCCGATCGCGCGGCACGACTCTTCGATGAGGCTGACCACCTCACCTCGTCGATTGCGGGTTCACCGAACGCATCGTGGGAAACCCTAATGCTTCTCAAGGGGCTGGCCGCTGCCGGGCCAGGCCGCGCCGAGCAGGTCCTCGATAAGGCCGAACACTTCGCCCGGTCGGTTAGCCTGCAAGATCGGGCCGAGATCGCGCGAAAGCTGGCCCCGGCCGACCCAGCCCGGGCCGAACGCCTCGTCCGGTCGATAGCGCGCGAGGATTATGAGCAAAACAGCAGGGTGGGCAACGATGTCGTGTGCGTCCTGGCCGTCAACGCCTGTGCCCTTGCTGCCGTCGACCCAGGCCGGGCTAGGCCGCTTCTTGATGAGGCCGAGCGCCTCGCACGGTCGCTACCGCATGGCCTGGGAGTACTCGCCGCGGAGATTACCGGCACCGATCCCGACCGCGCCGAGCGGCTCGTCGGGGAGAACATGGACAGATACGGTTCCGAGGCGGCCGAGACGAGCGCACAGCGGTTGGCCAAGATCGCGAGCGTCGTGGCCGCAGCTGACCCCGGCCGCGCTTCCAGGCTGCTAGATGACGCAGAGCGCCTTGCCCAGTATGTCACTTTTGAAGGTTCCCTGAGCTTCATCGCACAGGACATGGCAGCGATCGACCCGGAGCGTGCGCTACGGATTTGCTGGCGGATCACCGAAGGACGCAGGAAGGTAGACGCCATTATCGCAGCTGCGAGGACGCTGGCTACCACGGACCGGAACCGGGCCGTCCGATTGCTCCAAGATGCTGAACGCCTACTAGAGCCAGAGAAGACTGACTGGTGGAAGGCCTACAGATTGGCGCACATCGCCGAAGCCTGGAAAGAATGCAACTTACGTCTCTTGCAGACGTGCCCGGCATTTCACTCCATCGTAACCGTAGTCGTTTATAGCGAAGTACGCTCGGTTTCGGCCGGGCCACGAACACGAGCGCCGATCCCGCGCATGACATCAGCCGCGTCACTGGCGAGCGCGCCGCCGGACTAAGCCTCGATCCACCGGGTGATTTCGGGTGATCGTTTTCTGGCCCGCTGTCCCCGGCGAGTTGGCCTTGGGCTGTTGCCGGGCGTGGTTTTCCTGCCGCTTACTGGCTTGCGGCTTTACCTGGGGTTCCTGACGGGATATCGGCTGGCGGCCGACTGGTGCCCGGCGTGGGGCTGTCGGCGTGCAGCGACCGGGTCTGGGGTGGTCGCATGTAGCCGAGTGGACAGCTCGGGCTGATAGCGGCGGAAGCAGACGAAGATCGGGGCGACGATGCCGCTCGTTCCCGGCTCGTCGGACGTTGATGGCCATGGTCTCAAGGGTCCGGCTCGGCCTCCATATCGATCTCTGGGGCGGCCTGAAGCTCAGGAAAACGGAGTATCCGGGTGAGCTCGGACGGCGCGTACGCGGTGCCGCGCTCGGTGGCGGTGCGGTAGGCCTGCTCGACGGCTCGCAGGCGGGCTGCTACGCGGGCTTCCCGGGCGGCGATGGCTTGGCGGTTTCGTCGGCCGTATGAGCCTTCGGGGAGGGTCTGGCCGTAGCGTTCGACTTCGCGGACGTGGGCTTCTCGTTCGTCGGCGTGGGCGGCGATGGCGTACATGGCGATGTTGGCGGTGGTGGCGTCGAGGATGAGGCTGACCGTGCCGGTTTCGGCGTCGCGGCCGGCGAGGGCGAGGATCTGGGGGCCGTCGATCTCGGGCCACGTCTGCTCCACGGTGGCGTGGCCTTGCCTGGCGCGGTCGCGGAGTGCGGCCAGCATGACGTCGGCTCGGTCGATCTGGTCGCAGGTGCGGCCGAAGTCCGGGCTGATCGGGCTGACGTTGGGGCCCCGCTCGGCGCAGTAGCGTAGGAGTTGCGCGGCTTGCGGCTGGTCCGGGTAGCCGGGCGTGCGGGCGTGGACTCGCAGGTGTGTTTTGAGTACTGGGCTGATGCCGCCGGTTTCGGCGAAGTGGACCAGGCCGCAGGCGAAGTCTCGGTCTTGCGGCCGGGCGGCCAGCCAGATGGCCAGCCGCCGGGCGGTGATGTGGTCGACGGCACTGTAGCGACGGTCGGCTGCAGCCAGACCGTCCTCGATCAGTCGCTCGTACAGGGGAAGGTCCGGGAGCGGGCCGTGCTCGGTGAGCCGGTAGGCCCGTCCTCTCCCGGGTCTAGGCCTGCTCGCTTGCGTCGGCATCGTTGGGACGTGTTGTGCCTGGCTGGTCAGTCGGCTGCTTCCCGGTCTGGGTGTCGGCTGGCGGGTTCCTGCTGGCGGTTGATGTGGCTGGACGGCTGGGCGGCCAGCGCGATCGCATCGGGTCCGGTCAGCCCGAGTTCGGCCGCCCAGCTCTGGATAGGCGGCCAGAGCTGGTGCCCCTCGTGGATGTCATGTTCGCCGACGATGTCGGCCACGGTCATCGCGGTAATGGCGGTGTTGCGGTCGACGAGCTGGCCGGGAAGCCAGGACACTTCCCAGCCGGGCTGGCGGCCGGGCGTCTGCCGGGCAGTATGGGCGGTCTGATCGCTGGTCATGGTGGCGTC
>Ga0187783_10000881_pt1 | contig 22033 bp, 20 predicted proteins | sample 1015_SJ02_MP02_2_FD_132471 | JGI IMG/M metagenome (GOLD analysis project Ga0187783, IMG submission 132471) | Tropical peat soil microbial communities from peatlands in Department of Meta, Colombia - 1015_SJ02_MP02_20_MG | ecosystem: Environmental > Terrestrial > Soil > Wetlands > Peat | place...
CGACCAACACGCCCATCACCGAGATGGTGGTGAATTCGCTGATTACCAGTCCTGCCGACGGCGCAGTCGTCAAGTCTGATGATGAGGTCACGATTGCGGGAGTGGCTTGGGATGGTGGCTACGGGGTCAGCAAGGTGGAGGTGTCCGTTGATGGCGGCGAAATTTGGACGGCGGCCAGCTTAGGCGAAGACCTCGGTCGTTTCGCATTGCGACCCTGGAGCTACCGTTTGGCGCCAAAGCATCGGGGCCCCCACACCGTCATGGCGCGCGCCACCAACAGAATTGGTCAGACCCAAGCCGCCACTCTGATCGCCAATCCCGCGGGCTATCACCACAACGTCATCCAGACACTGAAATTTGACGTGGCCTGAGGAGCACATCATGCGACCGATTGTAGTTGTGATTTTGACGGCACTTACGGCGGTCTCCGCCGCTGCCACAGAAAAATCAGTATCGATCAAACAGGCAACCGGCCTCGACAAAGTCGAGGCCAACTGCGGGAGCTGTCATAGCCTCGATTACCTGGTAATGAACTCGCCGTTTCTAAGTAGCACCGGATGGGACGCTGAGGTTGCGAAAATGATCAACGTGTTTGGTGCTCCGGTGGATCAGGACGACGCCAAGATTATTGCTGACTATCTCAAAAAGAATTATGGCACCTGATTACTCGGCATGTGCGGTACGAGCAACCCGTGGGGCATAGCCAACTGATCAGATGTGCCTCGACCTTGGGCGGGTCAAATGGCTTTGGCGGCACGCAAGGCCGCAATTTCACCATCGCTCAATCCCAACTCGACACGCAGAACTTCGTCCGTATCCTCGCCGAGTGTCGGTGAGCGCATCAACGCCGGACGATCCGCGCCGGAAAACTGAATGGGCTGCGGAACGAGATCGATGTCTCCGAGTATGGCGTTGATGCCGCGCTGGAGCATGCCACGCGCCTGCAGGTGACCGCTCCTCAACAGGTCGTCGAAGCTCCACACCGGAGCCGCCGGCACATCGAAACGGCGCAGCCGCTCCAGCACCTCCGATCGCGAAAGTGCGCCTGCCCATGTAGCGATCATGTCGCGAAGCTCGGCTTCATGCACGTTGCGCTGGCGATTTGTGGCAAAACGCGGATCATCGGCGATTTGCGGTTGCCCCATCGCCTGAGTGACGCCGCGAAACGCGGCGTCCGAGTAGCCGACCAATACGATGTCGCCGTCGCAGGTTGTAAAACTGTCGACCGGATAGGTCTCAGGATGTCGATTGCCGACTCGCACCGGCGGGCTATCGGTGAACAAGCGCCGGGCCAGGCTGGTCAACAGCATGGCAAAAACCGAATCGAGCATCGCGACGTCCAATTGGCGTCCCACTCCGGTACGGCTGCGATCGAACAGCGCCGCGGCAACGCCCCAGGCGGCAAACATGCCTGTCGCCACGTCGGCGATGCTTTCGCCAACCGCGGTGGCGCGACCGCCGCGTTCGCCGGTCACGCTCATGAGCCCGCTCAACGCCTGAATGACCAGATCGAAAGCCGGCCAGTCGGCGAAACTGCTCCGTTGCCCGAAGCCGGAGATCGAGGCGTAGATCAAGCGGGGATTCATCGCACGTATTGTCTCGTAATCGAGACCGAGACGAGCCATGACGCCGGGCCGGAAATTTTCAACCAGAACATCAGCCCTGTAGGCCAACTCGCGTGCCAGAGCGACGCCCCGGGCCGATTTGAGGTTGATGGTGACGCTGCGCTTGCCTCGATTGAGCAGCGCGAAATAGGTGCTTTCACCCTTCACATGGGGGGCGAAATGCCGGCCCTCTTCGCCGAAACCCGGCATTTCGATTTTGATCACCTCCGCGCCGAGATCAGCCAGCATTGCCGTACAGAATGGTCCGGACATCACGCGGGTGAGATCGAGAACGCGAACGCCGCCAAATAGATGGCCTGGTGCCTCGGTCATGGTGACGGATTGTCTCCAATTAACAGCAGGATCTTTCCGGTCGTACGCCGTCCGCGCAAGGCAGCGAGCGCTTGTGGCAACTGCTCAAAAGCGAATGTCGCACCAATATGTGGACGAATGGCGCCCATGGCCAAAAGCTCTGCGAGCTCACCGGCGATGCGCGCCAGCATCATGCCGTCGCGCGAGTGGCTCCAGTAGACCCCGATCGCGGCAGCCCGCCGCAACAGCAGTCGATTAGCCGGGATCTGCGGAATTTCCCCCGAACTAAATCCCACCACGAGAAGGCGCCCCTCCCAGCCAATCACACGTAGCGCCTCATGGGTCACGTTGCCGCCCACCGGATCGACAATCACGTCAAGGCCATCTGGACCAACCAGCGCCCTGATCTCGTCCACCCACCCGCTGCGCCGATAGTCGACACCGAGATGCGCACCATGCGCGCAGGCCAGCGCGCACTTGCCCGGTCCACCCGCGGCGGCGATGACCCGGGCTCCCAGATGCCGGGCAATTTGGACGGCAGCCAAACCAATCCCACCAGCCGCCGCAAGAACCAGCACCGTCTCGCCAGATCTGATCCGGGTGCTGTGGGTCAGGGCGACCATGGCTGTGGTATAGACGATAGGCATGGCGGCGGCGGTGACGGTCGACGTTCCGGCCGGCACAGCGATTGCTAATTCGCAGCGGACTAAAGCGAATTCGGAAAATCCTCCCCACGTGACCTTGCTCATCACGCGCGTGCCGACCAGAAGCGATACGCCGGCTCCCGCCGCGGTCACGATGCCGACAATCTCCTGTCCAGGGACGAATGGACGAGCTGGACGAATCTGATACTGATCATCGATCATCAACAGATCGGAGAAATTGAGTGCGGCGGCCTCGACCCGAACCAGGACTTCACCAGGTCCCGGTCGGGGACGCGGGGTGAGATCCAGCGTCAAGCCCGCGAGCCCAGCCGAATGCGAATACCAGCACCGCATCATCGTCTGATCGGAGTTGCCCGGCCGCCCGCTCACTGGCTCGGCCCCCTGATTGGACCGGCCGTCGACCGTGCTGGCTGTCGATCGCCGGTGCCTCGGATCGGCGAGTGGGAGCGCAAATACGACACGGCCGTGGGTCGATCGGCATGCGTGAGCGCACCGTTTGGTCGGTGACATGGCGCGACCATGCAGTAGCACGCGATCGGCGGATGCCGGCGGTTCGGCTCCTGACGATCGAGCGGACTGGTAGAATGGCACCACGGATCATCGGCGCGTGCGGGCCTCGAGCCCGAACCGAGACTCGCCCCTGGCTTGGCCTCGAGCCGACAGGCCGCCAGTAACGCGCGCTCTGTGATCAGAGATTGAGCGACCGTATTCGACAGTTTGACATGAATAGTGCCGACAGCCTTCCGGCTGACACCAGAAGGAGGCGCGAACGCGTGGGCGCAGCGTTCGATAACGAGGGTGTTCCTTACCGGATCCCGATCACCAAGATTTGTTGAGTCGGATATCCGCATGCTTCGTCGCTTGAGTGGACCGTGCAGCGATAATAGAAACGCCAACCAAAATACCAGGCGGTCAATGTTGCGGGTCAAGTCTCCTGCCAATGACCGGCAGATTGCGCAGAGTGTTGAGTCCCTGCCCGAACGCCATGGCAAATTCGAGGCCATCGAGACGGGGCACCCCGCGGGAATTTTGCAAATAACTCGAAACCGCAAAGCGTTGTTGACAGCATTGACAGTCATTTGCTCCATATGGGCATCGGGTTTTCATGGGCTTTGGCAACCCAGCAAAGCCTCGGCGGCATGTGGCGATGCTCGAGCTATCGAAAAATGCGATGGCTTCATCTTTGACGGAGGCAGCATGGGCAAGTTCCTGCATTCCGCACTGTTCCTCATTATTGCGGCTGCTGTTTTTTCGCCCGCCAGATCGGCCGACGAAAAAAAGATCGCCATTTCGATGATTGTCGAAGTTCCACAATTGCTGGAAACCAAGGAGGGAGTGCTCAAGGGCTTGGCTGAGCGCGGGTTTGCCGAAGGCAAGACCCTCTCGGTCGACTATCAGAACGCCAACGGCAGCATGCCGGTACAACAACAGATAGCCAGGAAATTCCTGGGGGATCGGCCCGACGTGGTTGTATCGATCACCACCCCAACGTCGCAGGCAATGGCCACATCAATTAGAGAAATTCCGCTGGTTTTCGTCACGGTGACGGACCCGATTAGGGCGAGATTGATTGATAGGTACGCAAAGCCCGGCGGCAACATCACGGGAGTCTCTGACGCCGCACCAATCGCGCAGCAGCTGAGACTGTTTCGTGAGATCATTCCCAAGCTTAGAACGCTCGGCTTTATCTATAACCCAGGCCTGGACAGCTCCAACGCCACGCTCGGTTGGGTGAAAGAACAAAGCGAGCCGCTTGGAATCCAGATTATGGAATCGGCCGCGCCAACCACTAATGAAGTTGTACCGGCTACACTCAAGCTCGCCGGCAAGGTCGACGCAATCTACGTCCCCAACGACACCACCGTCGTCGCCGCACTTGAATCGGTGGTTAAAATCGGTCGCGAGACTAAAACGCCGGTCTTCACCGGCGAGACTCGCGGGGTGGATCGCGGTGCCCTGGCCTCGATCGGCCTCAATTACGTTCAGGTTGGGCGACTCGCCGGACTCATGGTGGCAGACATTCTGGAAGGCCAGAAGCCGGGTGATATTGACGCCGTTATCGCCTACCAGAAATTACCGAATTTCGACTTGACAGTGAATAAGAGTTCGGCGACCGCGATGGGCGTCGATCTGCCACCGGCCGTGCTGGCCCGTGCAACCAAGGTGATCGAGTAGCGGCATCCTCTAGGGCTGGCGGACGTGTACGCGTGCCGGCAGCCTTTCACGGTCGTTTCTTTGTCGATCCAAAGGCACCTCTATTGCGGTCGTCATGGTCCCAATTTCACGTCCAGCCCAACGCTCGACAAGTCCTCAATGCAAATTTCAAAAGGCACAGTCAGACGGCCGAAAGTAACGCTGCACAAGCGATGGACTATCGTTAAGTGGCCCGGACGACACCAATCCTCCTCGCCCTGACCTGCCTGATTTTCAGCGTGGAGAAGCACGATGACGCTCTACGAATTTCTGGGCGCGGTCGAAGTCGGTTTCATCTTTGGTTTGGTTGCGCTTGGGGCATTCTTGAGTTTCCAGGTCCTTGATTTTCCCGATTTGACCGTCGAAGGCAGCTTTCCCCTCGGTGCAGCCGTCACCGCGGTCTTGATCGTCAGGTTTGGCTGGAATCCCTGGCCGGCGACGGCCTCTGCAGCAGTTGCGGGCTGTGCTGCAGGTTTCGTTACTGCCCACCTGAACGTTCGGTACAAAATTTTGCACATCCTCGCGGGAATACTGGTGTCGATCGGGCTTTACTCCGTCAATTTGCGCATTATGGGCGGCCCCAACAAACCGCTGCTTGGCACCCATACAGTTTTTAGCGCCTTCGAAGGGCTGGGATTCCCGACCTACGTCGTCACCCCGATTTTTCTTGGCAGCGTCGCCGTGTTCGCCAAACTCGCACTCGATCTCTTCCTGAAAACCGGGATCGGCCTCGGGATGCGAGCAGCTGGTGCTAATCCCGTTATGGCCACCGCCAACGGCATCGATGTGGGCCGCATGAAGTTGATTGGCATTGGTCTTGCCAACGCATTTACGGCAGTCGCCGGAGCGCTCTTCGCTCAGCTGTTTGGAGCCGCAGATGTGTATATGGGAATTGGCGTGGTCATCATTGGGCTCGCGTCGGTCATCATCGGCCTGTCCATCCTACCAGTGCGGACGGTGTTTCAGGCGACGTCCGCCTGTCTCATCGGAGCGCTGCTGTATCGATTGGCGGTCGCATTGGCGCTTAACGCGGATTTCCTTGGTTTGGCAGTCTCCGATGTCCAGCTCGTGACCGCTGTGCTGGTCGCGCTGACGCTCGTCGGCCGGACGCGAAGCCGGATGGGGCGATCGACGCAACAAGGTGCGGCGTAATGATCGTCCTCAGGGATATTGACGTCATTTTCAACCCGGGCACGCCCCTGGCGACCAGCGCGCTGAGGAGCGTGACGCTAGAGATTCCGAACGGGCAATTTCTCACCATGATTGGGTCGAACGGAGCCGGAAAGTCCACTCTCCTCAACGTGATCGCCGGCCTCGTCGGGCATGGCGGCAGCGTAACGATTGACGGCACCGACGTTACGCGGTGGTCGGTCCAGCGGCGGGCTCGCCTGATTTCACGAGTCTTCCAAGACCCCAAACTGAGCGCGTGCGCCGACCTGACGATACTGGAGAATTTTGCGGTCGCCCACGGACGCACCGCCCCACGGGGGTTCCGGTTCGCCCTCGACCGCGCTATTCGCGACCAGACCGCGCGGCAATTAGAGCGGCTGGAACTTGGGCTTGAGAATCGTCTCGACGACCAGGTGAAACTGCTATCGGGTGGACAACGCCAAGCCGTGAGCCTGCTCATGGCTGTGACCGGCGCACCCCGAGTGTTGCTGCTCGATGAGCACACCTCCGCACTCGATCCGGCGACGGGTCATTTCATCATGGAGCTTACTCAGCGCGTTGTCACCGATCTCTCGCTCACCGCGATCATGGTAACCCACTCCATGGACCAAGCCTTGCAGCACGGCGATCGCACGATCATGCTGCATCGTGGCCAGGTCGTTTTCGATGTAGACGGAGCAGAGCGAGGCGCAATGACGGTGACAGACCTCCTCGGTCTGTTCAAGCGACATCAGGGCAAGGAATTAGCCGAAGACACGCTGCTGCTCGACTGATACGGCTCGAAAGCGATTACGCGGCGGCGCACTGTCTGGAGGCAGTCAAAATTAAATGGGAGTGATCATTGAAAATGATCGGATTGTCGGTGCGCCTTGCGGTCGGGGACTCAGCGCACGAAGCTGGTTCACCAAGGCGCCTCTCCGCCTTCTCGTAAACAATCTCCGCCCGACGCGGCCAAGCGTCGCCGGCAGTTGATGGTTTACGGTAGCCGTGTGACGGCCGACTGGAGATGTTTCGAGGGCTGCCGAACTGCTCCCTAGTGTCTGGTACGGCGCCACTCCAAGAACTCATCCAACTGGTCGGGCGTCATGTCCGAGGCAGTTGATCTTCCAACATTGTTCGCTCGCTCCGCGGCGCGCCTCAGAGTAAGCCAGTCCTCGGCAGCCTTAAAGCGTCGAAGGTTTGGTACAGTCGCCGCAATATTGACTTCAATCCACTTTGGGTGGCGAGGCGGCTTGTGAAACTCGTCGATCCTCGTGAACAGGGCGTCGACGAATTTCGCGACCCGATTGTATCGATCACTTCCTTCAGGCCAGTGGTACACCATCAAGAGAATAGGTGCCGCAACTGTCCTGACGGTTTCGCCAGGGGGAATAAGGTTCGGATATTCGGCACTGTCGAGCGTCGCAGGGAGATAAAGGTCCTGGATGGCCCGATCAAATGGGACCGAGACCAGATGAAACTTTCCCGACTCATTGTTGATGTTCCTGATCAGAGGCGCCACCTTGGTAATATCGCCGACCCAGGCATCGCCCTCCCCGTTGAGAACCTTCTGCAGGCCACCCGCGATATCTGTCTTGGAATCGACATCCGCAGTGACGTGGAGCCTGTTGAAGATATTCCGCAATGTATAATAACCAAAATTGCGCTCCGCAAAGATCTTTTTTCCCTCCAGATCACGAACTGACTTTATCTCATTGGGCGCCACAATGTGAACTTCGATATCGAACATCTGAGCGATGTAATCGACTCTATTTTCGATATCCGGAACAGCATATTCGGTTTTCACAAACTCCAGCGCATCGGACATCATGAAACCCATGTCGACGCTCTTCAGCCGCAGGATGTCGACCAGGTTCTGCACCGATCCCTTCCCCAATATCGGCAGCACGCGCAGATTATCACCATCGTCGAGCACGTTGGCCATGTCGGAGCCCATGGTCGAGACAGCGCCTCCAACGGGTGCGGTCACGATGGTGACAGTCACGGCATTGACTTTGTCGCGGTCGGGTAATTTCCCGTCACTTGCCGCCGGAGTGGGGGTTGATTTGGCTGGTTTCGGGGCGCCCCGTGTCGGCGCAACGGTATGTTTGTCCGATTCGATCGCCCGAGCCGAATTAGTCGTCGTTAAACCCGGCGATTGGGCTGAGGCGTCGCTGCAAGCCACGACCAGCAACGCGAACACGCCCGCAACGCCAGAACGGCAACGCATGTTCTTTCCCCGTTGAATGGCCTCGTTGCTACGCAGTCATCATGGCAGTACATCGACCAAATCATGATAGTTCACTAAGTTATCGAACATCATCACGGTAACTTTGTGAGATAGCGACCAAATCCTTCCTGCGTATTGTCTCCACAGAAGTCGCGGTCCATCAAAACTCCGCTAAGAATCGTTGATCAACCGGACGGAAATACCAGCGGCACATCGTTCCTTGCGTTCATCCAGGCCGATCGCGCCGTGGCTGCGCGTTCGTCAAGTTCTTCCTATCTGACAATCGTCGCACCCGGCCTGCGAGGGCGAGGTCGGCTTGCCCACCGGAGCTAATCAGCTTGCGCAGCCACCGGGCCGCGGTCTTGATCTTGGCGTGCGGCCTAAATGCTTACTGGTATGGCAGCCGAAACGCTTGTTGAAAAAGCGTTGTCATGCGAACGGATCGCTGCCGCTCGACAGTCGAATGGCGCGCAATCGCAGCCGGATAATCGGAGGAGGGCTCGCAATAATCTGGAAGCTGAGATAACGAGCGGACAATTCCCGATCTGCCAGGGCCGCACAGCAACAGAGCCGTGCGCCCAGTTGCAAAGGAGGGACTTCGTTTCACAGATCGGTCGACGAAATTATCTGCTTGATTTGGGCTGGAGACGGATGCCGCCTGCGACCATCGTTTGGATGTCGGCTCTGCCGCTCCTGGCGGGGGCCGCGGTCTGACGGGCGCGCGACCGGATCTCGTCGCGCTGGTCGCCTGGCCGGAGAGTTGACGCCAACGCGAAGCTCAGCCGGATGCCGCATCCGAATACCGGATCGCCTCACATCATGATCACAAAAGGGTGCGTTGGTGGCGCGCTACCCAAGTTTGGGCAGCCTCGTCACACTATTGCCACCAGGCCGCCATATCACGATAATGAATACTGGATTTCGATCCTGTATGCCCCCCGTCTGCGTGCCGGCCGGTACGCCGTTTTCACCATTCGACAATGTTGGGAACCCTCACGATGTTGACGACAACGCGCCGGAATATTGTCCTGTCCGCCGCCTTAGCGAGCGCTGCGTTCGGCCTCGACAAGCGGCTGGCGATCAGCGCCCCCCTACAGCGGCAGCAGACCCCGGACCCGCCTCGCGGCTTCCACCGCTACCGGGTTGGGGCGGCCGAATGTATCGTCCTCTATGACGGAATCTGGGAAAAGGCGCATGATGCTGCCTATTTCAGTAACGCAACGGTCGCCGAGACCCAGCAGGCGTTGGCGGCGGCCGGCCTCACCACGGCCTTCGTGCCGATCCCGATCAGCGTCGTGGTCATCAGGCTGAACGGCAAACTCGTGATGTGTGACGCCGGAGGCGGCGACCAAGTCCAGGCCTTCAATCCCCTTTCGACCTTCGTCTCAGGCCGAATGTTCGCCAGCATGAAGGCTGCCGGTATTGATCCCAACAAAATCGAAACAATCCTGATATCGCACTTTCACCCGGACCACATCTTTGGATTGCTGGGCAAGAAGACCAATGCGCCGATGTTTCCCAATGCGGAGATCATCGTGCCGGCCGCGGAATATCGATGGTGGACGGACCCATCGCTGATAGGCCACTTGCCGGAAGGCCGCAGGCCACTCGCCAAACGGATTCAGACCGTCATCCCCAATTGGAAAAACGTACTTCCGGTCGAGGGTGAAGATGAAGTAGTTCCCGGCATCCGCTTCGTCAGCGCTCCAGGTCACACCGTCGGCCACACCGCCTTTCATCTCAGCTCCGGCAACGAACAGCTGATGCTGTCCAATGATGCCGTCTACGTGCCGGCATTGTGTGCCGCGCATCCCGGCTGGCACGGCGCTTTTGATCAGGATGGAGCCCGGGCCGAAGCGACCCGCCGCAAGTTGCTCGACCGCATCGTTGCCGACCAGATAATGATCTGTGGCACTCACTTCCCATGGCCTGGAGTCGGTCGAGTCGTCAGGGACGGCGCTAGCTACAACTTGACCGTAAATTTGACTTAACAGCAGGCCCACGAGTGACCGACGTTGAAGTTCCTTGCTCTGCTTCATGGTTAGTACCTGAGGAATAACAATGGAAACGCTCTATGATTTGCTCGGTGTTCGGCAAGATGCTGACGCTGAGACGATCAGAAAGGCATTCCGCAAGGCGGTCAAGGATCATCACCCTGATCTTCACGCCAACGACCCGAAAGCAGAACAACGATTCAAGCAGATCATTGCGGCCAATGACGTTCTGCGGGACGAAGAGCAGCGTGAGGCCTATGACCGGCAGCTAGAACTGGAACGTCAACAGTTTTGGCACGAATGGAGACGAACATTTGTCAAATGCGCGATCGCAGCCGCAATAGTAAGCGGCTGTCTGGTCGCTGCAAGCGCCCTCCTCCCACCTCTCCAAACAACCGCCGGGGTAGGCACCAAGACAAACGATGAAACGGCAAGAGCTGCCGACGCAGTCACCGTGGCATCTGCGCCGGTTATCATCAAGGGAGCGGTAGACGAAACCCTCGACAAGCAGGTGAGCGACGACCGGCCGGCGGGCCAGAGCGCTCCGGCCGCCTCGACTGGAGTTGACGACGATCGCCTCGCTTCGACTGACAATGCTGCCGCCGCTACCGAATTGAACGATGCCAAATTCTACAGCCAGCGCGGCATAGTATCGTTCCGAAACGGCGAACTGGATCACGCCATCAGCGATTTCAACCAGGCGATCCGACTTGCGCCCGGCAATCCCGCTCTATTCCATGTCCGAGGCCTCCTGTGGCGACAGCTAGGCGCTCTTGATAATGCCTTGGTCGATCTTGATCAGGCAATCAGATTTACCTTCACGGATCCGGTCGTTTACAGTGACCGCGGTCTGGTATGGTACGAAAAAGGTCGATATGACCGGGCGATTGCCGACTTCAATCAGGCACTCAAGATCGATCCCGGTCTTGTCCGTGCCTATCTCGATCGCGGCATCGTCCTTTTTCGCAAGGGCGCGATTGATCGCGCGATAGCTGACTTCGAACAGGCCCTTCGCCTGAACCGTGAAAACGCCGATGCCTTTTGTGCACCACACAGCGAGCCTCGACTAAATCAAACAGTCGAGCAGATTATCGGGGCGAAGCCTGGCGACATTCCAGCCCCGGTGCGGGGCGCTATCACCTGGCCGGCGAATGCCGACCAATCGACCGGCTCATCGAGCCCAGTGCGCACGTTCCAGAATATGTAATTGCCGTCACCGGTGCGCAGCCACTGTGTGGCATGAGCTGAGAGTTGCAACCGATCGCAACCAGTCGTTCGCCGGCCGATTTGAAGAGCCGGCGATCAGCGGCGCCACCGCTGTAATGCTGGCGTTAGACTAATGACTAGGCACCCCCGAATCGAGACACCTGGCCAATGCCTTCTCTACCGGAACGAGCCACCTCCACGCCGAGCTCGGAAATGACCTCGGATATCGATTTTCCTTTGAATCGTATGCTGGCCTCCTCGAACGCCATCAAACTATTTGGAATCAATCGGCAGGGATCTGTAAAAAGGATCCGATCGAGATGATCGATTTCATGCTGGATGATGCGTGCTGGCCATCCACTGGTCTGCCAGATCTTCAGTTCGCCGAACTCGTCAAGGGCAGTCACTTCTACATCCAAGTACCTTTCGACCAGACCGGTCAATTTCGCGTTCTTCACGCTTAGGCAGCCTTCGAAGAAGATACGCGATGCCGCGCCGATCGGCCGGAGCACCGGGTTGAACAACACCTGCAGATCGAACGCGGTACGCTTACGCTCCTGGACTTGTGCCGGAGTGAGATCCGCGCGTTTTATAAGGGCCTCAGTGTCCTCAGCCACAACGAGCCGGATGGATTCACCGATTTGCGGCGCGGCGAGCCCCACGCCGTGGGCGCGCATCGTCTCTACCATCTCAGTGACCAGATCCTTATAAGCTCCACTTCTGATCTTTTCTCTTGGCACCTCAGCGGTCAGTTGGCGAAGCACCGGGTCCGGATCTTGGACAATCTGCCGCATCATTGTTTGCCTCCCGCATTATTGTCTCAGCAGTCCGCGGCAAGTAATACCCGCGGGACATTGATAACATGGTTGTCAAAACGCCGCACGAACGGCTGGGCGAATCGTTGAACCTAGGGTACTTCGCCAGCGTGGAACTTGCGGGGCTCCCGTCGCGGCTGGGCGCACCGCGGCCAGACATCCCGCGCTGCATCGCAACAGGCTCTGCATCTGATCTGAGTTTTGCCCATGACATTTGATTGGGTGAATCCGAGCGACAGATCGTGCTCAGTCTTCGCCGCGTCGTTGGCTCTGTTCTACGCGGCCATTCATGTCTGCAAGACATCCGGGAACGCTCACGGCATGAACAGATTGACAGATTCGAGAGCCTGAGGTGGTGGTCTGGGGAGCGCCGACATCCAAGCGGCTGCGCGTCGCACCGTAGTCGGAACTGGTGAACTTCGACATCGAACCAACTATGATGGCAGCATCGGCTGTCGGAGTCTGGCAAGACGCGGTTGGCGATCTGGGAGCAGCAGAATTCGAGGAATCGGGGCGGACCATGGAGGCTTTGGGATCATGAGGAGAGCTCTTTTGGCTCTTGTTGCCGCTTCGCTCGGGGCAGGAATGCTCGCGTCGTTTGCAAAGCCGCAGGGCAATTTCGAGGAGGAGCTGGGTCATCTCGAGGCCACCATATCATGTCCGCTGAAGGAGGACGTGCTCAAGGACGCCCCGACAGACGTCGCCGCTGTTTGCGCCAAGTACGGTGACGTCGCATTCAGAATTGCGCAGCGCTATCCCAAAATTGCTCCGCGGCTGTTTGCGCTCTATGGAGATCTCCCGGAGTGGAAACAAGTCATTGACCAATATGGCCACGAGGTCATTCCGGTCGTTTGGTACTTCCAGCAAGGCTCCAAGGAGATACAAGTGCGACGGGCACTCGGTAAGGCCGTCGATGATGTTCTTCACGGCGAACGGCCGGTGTTCAAGATCGAGGAATTGACCCCCGAGCAGTTCGGATACGTTGCAATCATGATTCTTGCCGAGCGAGGATACGATCTCCTTGGCCAATTCGAATTCGTAGATGGAGAGGCGCGTCGTCGGCCGGTTGAACAGACGCTTTCGACCCTGAAGGAGCTGTTCCTGGGCGGCGTGACTCAACTCGAGCGGGTGTTGGTTCGAGGTGAACGATGGCCCACCTTCGGCGAAGTAGGCTCGGCGTTGCTTGATGTCGCCGTCGCCGTGGGTGGCGTCTCCACGTTGGCCAAGCTGCGGGTAGCCGGTGAGGCGGCAGATGATGCCCGCGCTGCAACGAGATTCGGACGGTTGACGGCATTAGAGGTAGGCAGCGAAGCGGTCGGCAGTTCGGCGATGGCACTTGGCAGAAAGGTTCTCCCGACCGCGGCAGCAGTCGGGGTGGTGTATCTTGCGGTGACTCATCCCTCCATCGTTACCGGGGCCGGTCAGTGGCTGGCCGAGAAGGTCGGGGTATCGCCTTGGGTCGGGGCGTTCGCGATGTGGCTCGTGCTTCTCATCCCTCTCACAGTGTTCGCCTGGCCGTTTATCTTTACCGGAAAGCTGCTAACGAGCGGCATTCGGCTGGCACTGCGCGGGCGAACGAGTGTCGCCTCGTAAGTCCTGCCCGACCCACCTTTGACTGCCGGTCGCGCATTGTCCGGGCCCAAGAGAGGATGATGATTTTTTCAAACGCTGAAGCTCGCCGCGCATGCGATCGATCCGTCCGTCACACTGACTCGTGAGAGCCATGATGCCTGTTGCGCGTTGGCAAGGCGACGCGGGGATCTATCGTCCCGGCCTGCCCGGTCACGCGGTGTTGCGGACCGAGGTCGGCGAACTGCTTTCGCAGGCGCAGCACGCTACGTCCTCAACTCCGGCGGGGGTTCATAGCTTCGGGGGGCCCGAGGCCACAGCTCAAAGCCAGCCCGGACGCGTCGCGCACGGCCGGCCTGACGGGCGGCGGAATTGACGATCGGGCAAGACGGCCGGACGGCTGCGAGCCGCACAGGAAAGCCAGCGCATGTGGGACAGCCGATCGGGTGCCCCCTAAAGGGCGGTTTTGGACCGAACCGGCTTGCCGTAAAGCGTCGGTTCGGACGGCCAATGGTCTCTCCGGCAGATGGTTTTGCCGATCATTTCGGCGGGGTCCATCAAGGGGGGCACCCGCACACGCAGACGACCGCTTTGGCGATCCCCGCAACCTCTGACGTCGACCCGACCTAGGGAAGGTTGAGTCTTCCGCCAATTGTTTGATAAATGTCTATCCGAATGTGGCTGGCGGCTGCTGCCGCGCCAACATTCGACGTACCTCGACCGGCAAGATCCGCTGGCAGGTCGGACACTCAATGGGAGGAAACCGAATGGTCCAGATCAATATGAAGGTCAATGGGCGCTCCGTATCGAGGCCCGTCGAGGATCGAACGCTTCTGGTGGAGTTCATTCGAGAGACGTTGGGGCTCACCGGCACCCATGTCGGATGTGACACCGGCCACTGCGGGGCCTGCGTCGTGCATCTGAATGGCCGCTCCATCAAGTCCTGCACGATGCTTGCGGCTCAAGCATCTGGCGGCGAGATAACGACAATTGAAGGCTTGGCGAGTGGCGACGATCTCCACCCCGTTCAGGCCGCTTTCCGCGAACACCACGCTCTGCAATGTGGCTTCTGCACGCCGGGCATGATCATGTCCGCCGTCGATCTTCTTAACCGGATTCCGAATCCGGACGAGTCAACCATTCGCCGCAACCTCGATGGCAATCTATGCCGCTGTACCGGCTACCATAATATCGTCAAAGCGATATCCGCCGTGGCCAGTGCCTCAAGCAGTACAGCTCGTGCCGCCGAGTAACGAGTAACAAGGGAGGACGGTTATGACCGAAGAAGGAATTGGCGCGCGCGTGCTTCGTAAAGAGGACAAGCGCTTCATCACCGGTCAGGGCAACTATACTGATGACATACTGGTGAAAAATGGCACCCATGCAGTGTTTGTGCGCAGCAATTATGCGCATGCAAGGATTAATCATATCGACATCACGGAAGCTGCCAAGGCACCGGGCGTTATCGGCGTGCTTACTGGCGCCGATCTTGCAAACGACAAGGTCGGAAATTTGATCTGCGGTTGGATGATTCACTCAACGGACGGCTCACCCATGAAGATGGCGCCGTTTCCGCCGCTGGCGCGCGACGTGGTCAGGTTTGTGGGCAATCCCGTGGCGGTTGTTGTCGCTGAGACCAGGAACCAGGCTCGCGATGCCGCCGAGTTGGTCAACGTCGAATATGAAGAACTGCCTGCGGTGGCTTCGGTCGCCAACGCGCAGGCCAAGGATGCCCCACAAATTCACGCCGAAGCGCCAAACAATACTATTTATGAATGGGCGCTCGGCGACAAGGCGGCCGTCGAACGGGCCTTTGCGGGCGCAGCCCACAGGGTGGCTGTTGACCTGGTCAACAACCGCCTCGTTCCAAATGCGATCGAACCCAGGTCCGCCGCCGCGGTCTACGAACGCGCGGAAGGCCGTCTCACGCTCTACACAACCTCGCAGAATCCCCATGTGGCGCGTTTGGTCCTCTCGGCATTTATCGGTCTTGCGCCCGAAAACAAGCTGCGGGTCGTGGCCCCCGATGTCGGCGGCGGATTCGGTTCGAAGATCTTCATCTACCCGGAGGAAACCGTCTGCCTGTGGGCAGCCAAGCGGCTTGGCGTGCCGGTGCGATGGACTGCCGATCGCAGCGAGAGCTTCCTGACCGATGCGCATGGTCGCGATCACGTCACCCACGCCGAAATGGCGTTTGACGACAAGCACAGGATTGTCGGCCTGCGCGTGAAGACGACCGCCAATCTTGGTGCGTACATGTCGACCTTCTCATCGTCGGTGCCGACCTATCTCTATGCCACTCTGCTTTCCGGCCAGTATGACATCCCGGCCATCTTCGCCGAGGTGACCGCCGTCTACACCAACACGACTCCGGTTGACGCCTATCGCGGAGCCGGGCGACCGGAGGCCACCTATGTGGTCGAGCGATTGATGGAGATTGCGGCTCGTCGCTTCAATATGGACCCTGCTGAGCTGCGACGCCGGAACTTCGTGCGCAATTTTCCGCATCAGACACCGGTTATCATGAACTACGACAACGGCGATTACGAAGCAGCGCTCAGCGCGGCCCTCAAGGCTGCTCGATATTCGGAGTTTGCTGCCCGGCGCAACGAAGCGATGGCACGCGGCAAGCTCCGTGGAATTGGCTTGTCTTGCTACATTGAAGCTTGCGGAATTGCTCCAAGCCAGGCAGTCGGCTCGTTGGGCGCCGGGGTCGGCTTGTGGGAATCCGCAGAGGTGCGGGTCAACCCGGTCGGGACTATCGAGATCCTGACCGGTTGCCACAGCCATGGCCAGGGACACGAAACGACCTATGCTCAGCTCGTCGCCGATCGTTTCGGCCTTCCAACCGATCAGGTAAGCGTGGTCCACGGCGACACTGACAAAGTTCAATTCGGAATGGGCACTTACGGGTCACGTTCCGGTGCAGTCGGGATGACGGCGGTCCTCAAGGCGCTGGAGCGGGTGGAAGCCAAAGCCAAGCGTCTTGCCGCACATCTGTTGGAAGCGGCAGAAGGGGATGTCGAGTTCAAGAACGGCGAATTTGTTGTCGCCGGAACCGACAAGAAAATCGCTTTCGCCAACGTCGCACTCGCCGCCTATACGGCACACAATCTTCCGCCCGGCATGGAACCGGGCCTGAAGGAAGGCGCATTCTACGATCCGGTGAATTTCACCTTTCCGGCCGGGACCTATGTCTGCGAAGTGGAAGTCGACCCGAAGACCGGCGAGGTAGAGATCGTACAATTCACAGCCGCCGACGATTTCGGCACGATCGTCAATCCCATGATCGTCGAAGGTCAGGTGCATGGGGGACTGGCACAGGGAATTGGCCAGGCTCTGCTCGAAGGCTGTGTGTACGACCCCGCCAATGGTCAACTCGTGACAGCGAGTTATATGGACTACACGATGCCGCGGGCGAGCGATCTGCCGTCGTTCGCGGTCAGCACCACGATGACTCCCTGCATGACCAATCCGCTCGGCATCAAGGGTTGCGGAGAAGCTGGCGCGATTGGGTCTCCACCCGCGGTGATCAATGCGATCACCCACGCGCTGGGGGTGGAACGGCTCGACATGCCCGCGACGCCCCAGCGAGTCTGGGAAGCCCATCGGTCAAGCCAGCAATCCGCTGCGGCGCAATGAAGGATTATGGATCATGTACTCGACAACTTATGTCAGAGCCGGCTCCCTGGCGGAGGCTCAACAACTCCTTCGTGACAATCCGGAAGCGCGCCCGCTGTCCGGTGGACAAACCCTCATTCTGACGTTGAGGCAACGACTCGCGCGCCCCAGCCACCTCGTCGATGTGACGCGAATTGCCGAGTTGCAGGGCATCCTCGTCGAGAACGACAGGGTGACTATCGGCGCTGCGGTCAGACATGCTGACGTTGCGGCCAACTATGAGATCCAGCGCAGAATCGTCGGACTCGCACAGCTGGCCGATCTGATTGGGGACCCTCATGTACGTCACGCCGGAACGATCGGCGGTTCGATCGCCAATAACGATCCGGCCGCCGACTATCCGGCGGCCGTACTGGGCCTCAATGCCGTTGTCCACACCAGCCAGCGGGCGATACCGGCCGACGAATTCTTCACCGGGATGTTCGAAACAGCCCTCAAGCCGGATGAGATCGTCACCCGCGTGTCATGTCCAGTGCCACGCCGTTCTGGTTACGCTAAATTTCGGCAACAGGCCTCCCACTTTGCACTAGTAGGAGTCTTCGTCGCGGAGCTCGCCGACGGGGACATCCGCGTGGCCGTGACCGGTGCGGCTCCCTGTGTCTTTCGGGCGAAGGAGATTGAATCGGCGCTCAAGAACCAATTCAGCGCTGAGGCCGCTGAATCGGTTGCCATTGAGCCGGAGGGGCTGATGTCCGACATTCACGCGTCGCCCGAATTTCGCGCTCATCTGGTATCGGTGATGGCTGGCCGCGCGGTGGCAGCCGCTCGGTGATTGGCTCGATGCGCTGAGATCCTGGACGATCAATCCGCCGCCGACCGCCTGCAGGCCGGCGGCTCAACGCCACCGCACGGCCCTAACTGCCGGCTTCACCGGCCCCTCATTGGGCGGAGCGGATCGTTGGGTCGATGCGCCAAGTTGAGTTCGCCGCCGAGGATTCAATGTGACAGCTGCCGGAGGTCTTATAGAAAATTGGCGAACGCCCTGCTGATGCCGCAATGTGCCTTATTCGTGCCGGTTGTTCGCCAGATAAATTTGACTTCCCGAGGGTGGCGACGATTGCTTTCTCGTTCATGTGGCAAGCTCGGATCCGGCCTAAAGAGAGCAACTCGAGGCCAAAGATCCCGATACGCGGTGCTCCACATCACGACTTCGATCCGCGTCAGATCGAAAATTCCGGTCAATGACATCGGCAGGAATTTCAGCTTGCCAAAAGCAGCCAAAGGGACCTAGTCTCTTTATGAAGAATCCCGACAGTGGGAAGACTGCCGGTCGGAAAGATGGCAATTGCGCCGCCGACTTTTGATGAAGCCCGGTTATGGGCAACAGCAAGTCGCCGATAGCGATTGAGGGGACCAAACGGATTGGTCCGTTGGTCTCTCAGGCTGAAATGTTGGTCTTTCTTTGGACAACTCCGCTCCCTTTAGGGAGAGCGAGATGTTGATATCTGCGCCTCCGGCAAGCGTCGTCCAAGGAGAGCCGGCGGACGGATCAGTGGCGTCCCACCGTCAGAACGTAAGGCAGGCATAGTCATGGCGCAGTCCCGGCTGATAGTGGGCGGGAAGACGAGTGCGACTCATCCCGGCATCCGCAAGATTGGTCGAGCAGATCTTTTAGACGCTTTGTCCAAAGGGCTTGATGATTTTTCCGCGATCCCCAGTCATGCGGTAATACTCTGCCTGATCTTTCCGATCGCGGGTATCGTCCTTTATCGCCTCACGCTGGGATATGACGTATTACCGTTGTTTTTTCCACTTGCGGCCGGCTTTGCCCTGGTCGGTCCGTTTGCGGCAATCGGATTCTATGAACTCAGCCGGCGCCGTGAACAGGGCCTCGAAGTATTTTGGACCGACGCCTTTGACGCTCTCAAATCACCGTCGATTGGGGCAATCGGGGCCCTTGGGCTTCTGTTGATGATCATTTTCCTCGTTTGGTTGGCGGTAGCACAGGCAATCTACGTCGCGACATTCGGCTATGTGCCGGCGGCGTCGATCACCGATTTTTTCCGTCAAGTGCTGACAACCCCGGCCGGCTGGATTTTAATCATCGTCGGTAATGGCGTGGGCCTCCTTTTCGCCATCCTCGTCCTGACTATTAGTGTGGTGTCTTTTCCGCTGCTTCTCGATCGCGATGTCGGGGTCGCTGTTGCTGTTCTGACATCCGTGCGAGCGGTTCTCGCCAATCCGATAACTATGGCCATGTGGGGTCTGATCGTCGCCGGCCTGTTGCTGATCGGCTCGTTGCCGCTGTTTATTGGCCTGACCGTCGCGATGCCATTACTTGGTCACTCGACTTGGCATCTATATCGCAAAGTGGTGGAGCGCTGACCCAGGCATTGTTCGTTAGACAGCACTGGAGGGCGAAATGGCCGATCAGAGCAGCGTCGACTACGGGACGGCAGTTGACAGCGATTATACAGAGCACGAACGCACCTACCGGTTCTTCGTCCGTATGGTAAAGACCAGCGTAGCAGTGATTGCTGTGATTCTCGTCGCCCTGGCCACGTTCCTCACCTGAAAGGCCTGCCTGGCGGCAATCGCTTCGCTCACCTCTCGCCCCGAGCCGCGTTCCGTGAGTGACGCTATTCGACCATTGGCGGAACTCGCTGGGCCAGCGCAAGCAAATCTTCGTTGGAATATCTTGGCCGCTCTATTCTTTGCCAACCAGTCGTCCAAATCGGGGATTCGTGGGGCCGCACCATCCGCATCCATCCGGCGTATTTTGACAGCCGTCCCGACTCAGGATCGCGCCGCGTGTAGTGAATGACCTGACAATTCCACACCTGATCCTCAGAGGCTTTTGATAGATAAAGTTCGCGAAACCGGGCCTGCGACATCCGTTCAATCAGCACACGAAATCCCCACATCACGCCGCCGTGGCAAACCATCAGCACCCGCTTGTCGCTGCATTCTCGATGCAAGGTATCAAGCGGTGCCCTGAGGCGACCGCACAAACGTGCAAAAGATTCTCCATTCGCCGGCGCCCAGAAAAATGGCTCTCTGTCACGCCGAACCAAAGCGTCCTGGAACGCCTGCTGCCGTTCGTCCTCGGGCAGACTGTCAATGCCCCAGTCTCGCTCGCTCAGATTGTAATCAGCAAACCATGTCGCACCAGGCAATGCCAACAACCCGGCCGTCTCCATGGCGCGCACATATTCCGACACCAGGTAGCGATCGAATCCGACGGAAGCTTTGAAAAACTCAGCGCGCAACCAGTGACCAGCCTGTTCAGCTTGTTGACGCCCTAGTGCGGTGAGACGGTGCGTCGAAGTGTGCCGCTCGCGGAACTCCATGGTGAAGGCCGAATGATCGCCCTGCTCCGAACGACGCTTGGCCTTATTGCCTTCCGATTGGCCGTGACGAACCAGCACCAGATCAATCGGCAATGTCATTATAGCCCTCCTTGGGTCGGCTCGGAGTACAATCGCCCTCGCGCCTCTCAGCCGTGCCCTCGGTCTGGCCGGACACAAAGAAACAAGAACACGATCGCTGATCCTCTGCCCGACGGGGCCATGCGAGTTACTCTCCTCGGTGACCGACGGGAGAAAAGGCGAACTTCTGCAAAAAATGCCTAAAAATCCAACCGAAATACAAATTCACATTATATGGCGATAATTCTTCGTTTCGTTTGACGGGCGCGACAGTCAGGAACGCCGATACGGATAGCAGTGGGCGGCATCGAGTTTTAGACCGAAACGCTCGCCGAGCTTTCGAATGGCATCACGATGTTCGGGAAACGGATCACTGTTGGCAAATCCGACGATAATCGGCTTGAACGATCGCTCGTCGCGCCCGGTCGGAGGCAACATGGCCGTGGCAAGCGCCTTGCCCTCCGGATCGCGCAACGTCAGAAAGACTGGCATGACGCGCCGTATGTGTGCCTTCAATCCGATATCTTGCTCTATGAAGGCACCGGAACGCGGTGGCACGTAAGACTTTGCGGCCTGCTCATATGATTGTCGAAAATGCTTCTCAACAGCATGATTCATGTCGGCGGACTCACGAGCCGCCTCCGCTTCCGTCTCAATTCGAAACCAAGTCTTCTGTCCTGGGGCGTCGCACACATACTCCATAGGCTACTCCGGATACCAGAAGTCGGCGTCAACCCATTCAAAATTCCCTCGCCCGAGAGCGCTGCCCCGAAACCCGACCGTTCAACCACGCGCTGGTAACGACTCAATAACGAAGCATCCGTCATCACTCAAGAGCCCTGTTGGTCCTGCCAGGGCCCACGATCTCAGGCCACGGCAGGCAGCGGATCGGCCCAGGAATTCGCGTGCTTCGTGGGTGCATTGATCATCGCGAAAGCTCAGGCGGTCGCGGGTCACGTCCACAAGCCTCTGTGGCGTTGGGTCGCAATGGACATGATCATTCGGGTTTTCTCGATCATCCGATCGTCCGGGCTAACGACACGCGCGTCCGTGTTGGACACAGCACCCGCTGAGGGAAATGCTGCGCCTCGGTCGCCGCCAACGACCGCCCCCTCACGATGTGTCCTTTGCGCCCTTAAGAAGAAAGTGGCCCCGTCGCGCCCGCTCGATAGGCACCGCAACGACCCCCCCCCCCCCCCCGGCGACCACATTTTCTCTTTTACCCCGGTACCGCGCATGAAAATGGC
>Ga0187783_10000882_pt1 | contig 22028 bp, 20 predicted proteins | sample 1015_SJ02_MP02_2_FD_132471 | JGI IMG/M metagenome (GOLD analysis project Ga0187783, IMG submission 132471) | Tropical peat soil microbial communities from peatlands in Department of Meta, Colombia - 1015_SJ02_MP02_20_MG | ecosystem: Environmental > Terrestrial > Soil > Wetlands > Peat | place...
CCGGCCGCCCGGATTACCTGGCTCGCTTGCGGAGCCGGTCGACGTCGGTGAGCAGCACCGATTTGGCCGCCAGCTGCAGCCAGCCGCGCGCCGCGAAATCGGCGAGTGCCTTGTTGACGGTCTCCCTGGAGGCCCCGACGAGCTGGGCTAGCTCCTCCTGGGTCAGGTCGTGGTTGACCTGGATGCCCGCGGGGGTCGGCACGCCAAACCGCTCGGACAGGTCGAGCAGCGCCTTGGCCACCCGGCCCGGCACGTCCGTGAAGACCAGGTCGGCCTTCACCTCGTTGATCCGGCGCAGCCGCTGGGCGAGCGCCTGGAGCAGGTGCATCGCTACTTCGGGCCGGGTCGACAGCCAGACCCGAAGGTCATCGTGGGCCACCCCGGCCAGCTCGGTGTTGGTCAGCGCCGTGGCGCTCGACGTCCTTGGAATGGGGTCGAAGAGCGAGAGCTCGCCGAACATCTCGCCCGGCCCGTGCACGCTGAGCAGGTTCTCCCGGCCGTCCGGGGCGGCCTTCGTCAGCTTGATCTTGCCGGACAAGATGACGTAGAGCTTGTCGCCGGTATCACCCTCGGAAAACAGCCGCTCGCCACGGTCCAGGTGCACCTTGATGATGCCGGCCCGCAGCGCGTTGTAGTCCTGCTCGCTGAGCGCCTCGAACAGGGGCGCCTCCCTGAGCACGTCTTCAACGTGCGTCATGACACCTCCACCGCGGGACTGCCCGGCCCGAGACTAAGCCACCCGAGACTGGCAACGGCTGGTACTCGGCTACCAGTGTGCTGCCCGTCCCGGTAGCTCGTCACGCTCGGTGGTTGTCCGGGTCGGCCTGGCCGGTCACCAGCCGGCGCCGGCAGGCCACGATCTCGTTCTCGGCGGCGGTAACGTCCGCCCAGGTGGCCGCCTCGACTTCCTTGCCGGGCTCCAGCGCCTTGTACACCTGGAAGAAATGCTGGATCTCGAGCCGGTCGAATTCTGGCACATCGGATATATCGCGCAGATGCGCCATCCGCGGGTCGGTGGCCGGCACGCACAGCACCTTGTCATCGACCCCCTTTTCGTCCCGCATCCGGAACATACCGATTGCCCGGCAGCGGATCTGGCAACCGGGAAACGTCGGCTCCTCGAGCAGCACCAGGGCGTCCAGCGGGTCGCCGTCGTCGGCCAGCGTGTCCTCGATGAAGCCGTAATCGGCCGGATAGCGGGTTGACGTGAAGAGCATCCGATCGAGCCTGATCCGGCCGGTCTCGTGGTCCATCTCGTACTTGTTACGCTGCCCCTTGGGAATTTCGATCGTTACCTCGAACTCCACGTCGCGCCCCCAGCGCCTCGGCGGCCTCCTGTGTTTGCCTGGCTGATGTCTACCTGGTAGCCCTCCGCCGGTCATCGCCGGGGTACCGCCGGAGCGCCCGGACGGCCCGCGCGGCGATACCACAGGTGGGAAGGGAACGGACTCGTTGCGTCATCGCAGCCGCCTGCTCCCCGCGGCGATTGGCGTGCTGTGCGCCTTCACGATCGTGGCCGGAGTGACCGTGGTCAGGCTGCTGCCCGGCAGGCTCGCGCTGTGGCGGCCGCCCTCGGTAGCCACCCGGCAGCTGGCGGGAGTGGCGCCGGTGCTGGGCGCGGCAACCGGCGTGGCCGGCGCAGCCGGAGGCGCCACGGCCGCCGGGGTGAGTCAGGCGCTTGCGCCGTTCCTGAGCTCGGCAGCGCTCGGCCAGTCGGTCGGGGTACTGGTCACCAACCTGACCACCGGCCAGGTGCTCTATGCCAGCAACGCCAGCACGGGGTTCACGCCCGCTTCAACCAATAAGCTCGCGACCGCGGTGGCCGCGCTCACCGTTCTCGGCCCCGCCGCGCGGCTCACCACCAAGGTGGTGACCGGGACCGCGAACGACTCGATCGTCCTGGTCGGCGGCGGCGACCCCACCCTCGCGGCGGGCCACCCGCCGGCCGCCGACTACCCGCAGCCTGCGACGCTGGTTCAGCTCGCCAGTCTGACCGCCAGGGCGCTGCGGGCGCGCGGCGAGCGCAGCGTCCAGCTCGGCTTCGACACCTCGCTGTATACCGGGCCGGGCCTCGGGCCGGGCTGGCCGGCCAGCTACGTGACGACCGGCAACGTCAGCGTCATTACGCCGCTGGAGGTCGACCAGGGTCGCGTGACCGCGAGCGGCGTGCCCGTCGACGCCGACCTCTCCGGCGGACTGCGCTCGGCCGATCCGGCTCAGCAGGCCGCGGATGTCTTCGCGGGATACCTGGCCGCTGACGGCATCACCGTGCGCGGCGCCGGGCAGCAGGTGACCGCGCCGGCCGGGGCAGCCACGCTGGCGAGTGTCCAGTCGCCCCCGCTCGCCGAAATCGTGCAGTGGATGCTCGAGGAAAGCAACAACGTGATCGCGGAAAACCTGGCCAGGCAGGTAGCCATCGCGACCGGCCAGCCGGCCTCGTTCAGCGGCGCGGCGGCCGCGGTCACCTCGGTGCTGCGTCGGCTCGGTGTCACGGGCAACCTGCAGCTCTACGACGGCAGCGGGCTGTCACCGCAGGACGAGATCGCGCCAGCGGTGCTGGTCCAGCTGATCAGGCTGGCCGCGACGACAGCGCGGCTGCGGTCCGTGCTGACCGGCCTGCCGGTGGACGGCTTCTCCGGCACGCTGCAGGCGGGCGCGAGCGTCTTCGGCCCCAGCGGGGGGGCCGGACTCGGCGTCGTGCGGGCGAAAACCGGCAACCTCAGCACGGTGGCGGCGCTCGCTGGCAGCGCGTATGCGAGGAACGGCCAGCTCCTCGCGTTCGCGGTGATGGCAGACGAGATCCCGCCCGCCGCCCTGAACACCGCCGCCGCCCAGATGGTCGGCCTGGCGAGCGTGCTAGCCGGGTGCGGATGCCAGTAGCGGCCGACTCGAAGCGGCAGCCGGGGCTGGCGCGCTGACGCTCACCGCCCGGCCCGGACAAGCCTGGCCGACTCCACGTACGGTGGAGGGGTGAGCACCACGCAGATGATCGACTGGCAGGTGGCGACGTCCACCGGTGTCCGCTGGGTCAGGCCAGGCCCGCAGGTCAGCATGACTGAGGCGAGGAGTGTCGTGGCCGAGCTGCGACAGCTCGCAGCCGCGGTCGCCGAGCCGGTGCGCGAACTCACCGGCCTGCCCGGCGCCGCGGACGACGGCCGGGTCGCCGTCGTTGACCGGCCTGGCTGGATCCGCGCGAACGTGGACGGGTTCCGGGTGGTGCTCGACCCGCTGGTGCAGCGGATCTCCGAGACCCCGAATGTCCCGCAGCCTGGCCCGCTGATGACCGCAGTCGGCTCGCGGGTGACCGGCATGCAAGCGGGGCTGATCCTGGCGTACCTGGCGAGCCGGGTGCTCGGCCAGTATGAACTCTTTCTGCCGCCCGATCCCGACGCGCCGGGGCAGGACGCCCCGGCGGGCCGGCTGACCCTGGTCGCGCCCAACATCGTGATGGTCGAGCGGGAACTCGACGTCGATCCGCACGACTTCCGGCGCTGGGTGTGCCTGCACGAGGAAACGCACCGAACCCAGTTCACGTCGGTACCCTGGCTGCGCCCGTACGTGCAGCAGCAGATGTCGGACTTCCTGCTCGCCTCCGACCTGGACCCGGCGTCCATCCTGGACCGGCTCCGGGCAGCCGCCGACGCGGTGGCCGGCGCGGTGCGGGGGAGCGACGGCGAGAGTCTGATCGAGGCCATTCAGACTCCGCGCCAGCGGGAGATCCTCGACCTGATGACGTCGGTCATGACCCTGGTAGAGGGGCATGGCGACTACGTGATGGACGCCGTCGGCCCCGCGGTCGTCCCGTCCGTCGCCGAAATCAGGGCGAAGTTCACGGCGCGCCGCGGATCTGCGGGCCGGCTGGAGCAGGCCATCCGCCGGATTCTCGGCATCGACCTGAAGATGAAGCAGTACGAGCAGGGCTCGCGGTTCGTCCGGACCGTCGTGGATGAGGCGGGTATGGCGACGTTCAACAAGGTGTGGACGTCGCCGGACACGCTGCCGACCAGGGATGAGCTGGCAAACCCGCTGGCCTGGCTGGAGCGTGTGGACGGGACCGGCCCCGCGACAGCCGATTCCGCAGCGGCCGACTGACCTGCGGTGGGCCCGCACCCGGCCGTGGCAGCCGTCCGGCGCGCGGTCCGGGCGAGCCTCGCCGGACTGGAGCCAGGCGATCTGGTCCTGGCGGCCTGCTCCGGCGGCGCGGACTCGCTCGCGCTCGCGGCCGCGCTGGCGTTCGAGGGGCCCCGCGCGGGATTGCTGGCGGGCGGAGTCACCGTCGACCATGGCCTGCAGCCCGGCTCGGCGGACCGGGCGCGGCACGTAGTCGAGGTCATGACGGGGCTCGGGCTCGGTCCGGCGCTTTCCGTCGCCGTGACCGTCGCCACCCCTGGTTCCCGCGGGTCGTCCCCCCTGGATACCTCGCCCAGCCGGCCGGCTGACCCGTACCCTGGCCCGGAGGCGGCCGCGCGTCGGGCCAGGTATGCCGCCCTGGACGGCGCCGCCGAGGCCACCGGTGCGGTAGCGGTGCTGCTTGGCCATACCCTTGACGACCAGGCCGAGACGGTATTGCTCGGTCTCGCCCGCGGCTCCGGGGCCCGGTCGCTGGCGGGGATGGCACGCAGCTCGGGGCGCTACCTGCGGCCGCTGCTTGGCATCCGCCGCGAGCACACGGAGGCCGCGTGCGCCGTCCTGGGGCTCGAGCCCTGGGACGACCCGCAGAACTTTGATCCCGCCCTGACCAGGACGCGCGTCCGGGGTCGGCTTATGCCCGCCCTCGCCGAGGCCCTTGGCCCCGGCGTGCCCGAGGCGCTGGCCAGGACCGCCGACCTGTTGCGGGCCGATGCGGACGCGCTCGACGCCATCGCGGCCGCCGAAGCCGGCAAGCTCGGCGGTCCCGCCACGGTGCTGACCGCGGGCTGGCCTGCCCCCGAGCTGGCCGCGATGCCCGAGGCCATCAGGCATCGGCTGTTGCGCCTGGCAGCCCTGGCGGCTGGCTGCCCCGCGGGCACCCTGTCGCACCGGCACGTCACGAGCATCGACGGCCTCGTGACGGGCTGGCACGGGCAGCGGTGGGCCGACCTGCCGGGCGGCGTGAGGTGTCGGCGCCGATATGGCAGGCTGCTCTTCACGGCCACGGCGGTCGTCTCCCCGGCTGATGCGGCGGTGGTGCCGGGAGTCGTCCCCCCGGCCGGCCCGACGGGGGTTCCGGGGGTTGGTCCCCGGGCGAGTACGACGGGGGTGCCCGCACCGCAGCGCGATCGGAGGGACCCTGGTGGACGCGAGTGACATGGGCACCGATCTCAAGGACGTCCTGATCACGGCTCAACAGCTGCGGGTGCGGGTCGGCGAACTGGCCGCCCAGATCGACGCAGATTACGCTGATCGCGAACTTCTGCTGGTCGGCGTGCTCAAGGGTGCCGTCATGGTGATGGCGGACCTGGCCAGGGCCATGCACCGGCCGGTGCAGATGGACTGGATGGCGATCTCGTCCTATGGCTCGGGCACGAAGTCGTCCGGCGTGGTGCGCATCCTCAAGGACCTCGACGCCGACATCAGCGGCCGGCACGTGCTGGTTGTCGAGGACATCGTGGATTCCGGCCTGACCTTGTCCTGGCTGATCGGCAACCTGCGATCCCGCGGACCGGCATCCGTGCAGGTCTGCGTGCTGCTACGGAAGCCATCTGCGGCCCGGATGGACGTGGACGTGGCCTATACCGGCTTCGACATCGAGGACGAGTTCGTCATTGGGTACGGACTCGACTACGCCGAGAGATACCGGAACCTGCCCTTCATCGGGACGCTCGCCGAACACGTGTACCGGCCGTCGGCAGGCTAGCGGCGCGGCCCGTCGGCGGGGGAACTCGCACCTGATGAATTTCGTTAACCTGGGTAAGAGGCGTAAGACGGTCGCCACTGCCCCTGTGCGGCCCCGCAGCGTGCCGGTCACAGCCGTCGCGGTGTAACGTCGAGTATTCCCGCCCCGTGGCGGTCGGGGAAGAAATAGCCGCGCGTTCACGCTGAAAGGCAAGGTAGCCCCGTCGCTTGACGGCGAGGCGTGAGGCTCGTCAGGAGGGACTGGCCGGACCTGTGGGCCGTTCATCGATGGATCTGAAGCGCATTTTCCGCGGCTGGGTGCTTGCCATCCTGTTTGTCGCCATCATCTTGGTGATCCTGTACAAGCTGGTAAATACGGGACCCACCTACCAGATGGTGCCCACGTCGCAGGCGATCGCCGCGATTCAGAGCGGCGACGTGAGGTCGGTCACGCTCACTGACATCGATCAGACCATTCAGCTCACCACGAAGAGCGGCCAGAACTGGGAGTCATCGTGGGTCGGCGGCCAGGGCACCCAGCTGGCGAATGACCTGCAGGCGCAGGTCAATAAAGGCACGCTCCTGAAGACCGCCTACAACGTGAAGGTGCCGAAGAGCAGCTCGTTCTGGACCCTTGTCTTCAGCTACCTGCCCTTCCTCATCATCTTCCTGCTGTTCATGGTCTTCCTGAACCAGATGCAGGGCGGCGGCTCGCGAGTGATGAACTTCGGCAAGTCCAAGGCCAAGCTCATCACGAAGGACACGCCTAAGACCACGTTCGCTGACGTGGCCGGCGCCGACGAGGCGATCGAGGAGTTGCAGGAGATCAAGGAGTTCCTGCAGAGCCCCGGCAAGTTCCAGGCAATCGGCGCCAAGATCCCCAAGGGCGTGCTGTTGTACGGCCCGCCGGGAACCGGCAAGACCCTGCTGGCCAGGGCGGTGGCCGGCGAGGCTGGCGTGCCCTTCTATTCCATCTCCGGCTCGGACTTCGTCGAGATGTTCGTCGGTGTCGGCGCGTCCCGGGTCCGCGACCTGTTCGAGCAGGCCAAGGCCAACGCGCCCGCCATCGTGTTCGTGGACGAGATCGACGCCGTGGGCCGGCACCGCGGTGCAGGCTTCGGCGGCGGCCACGACGAGCGCGAGCAGACGCTGAACCAGCTGCTGGTCGAGCTGGACGGCTTCGACACCAAGGGCGGCGTCATCGTGATCGCGGCGACGAACCGACCCGACATCCTCGACCCGGCGCTGCTGCGGCCCGGCCGGTTCGACCGCCAGATTGTCGTCGCCCAGCCAGACCTCGCTGGCCGGAAGGGCATCCTGCGGGTGCACGCGAGGGGCAAGCCGTTCGCCTCGGACGTCGATCTGGACGTGATCGCGAAGCGGACCCCGGGATTCACCGGCGCGGACCTCGCCAACGTCATCAACGAGGCGGCCCTGCTGACCGCGCGGGCCAACCAGACGCAGGTCCAGATGGCCTCCCTCGAAGAGGCCATCGACCGGGTCACGGCCGGCCCGAAGCGCAAGAGCGTGCTACTATCGGAGAAGGAGCGGAAGATCATCGCTTACCACGAGGGCGGACATGCCCTGGTGGGGCACGCGCTGCCGAACGCCGACCCGGTGCACAAGATAACGATCATCCCGCGAGGCCGGGCGCTCGGCTACACGGCGGCCGCGCCAGCGGAGGACAAGTTCCTCGTCAGTCGCGCCGAGATGATGGACCAGCTGGCCATGCTGCTCGGCGGGCGGACCGCGGAAGAACTGGTCTTCCACGAGCCAACGACAGGGGCCGCGAACGACATCGAGAAGGCGTCCTTGATCGCGCGCGGCATGGTCACCGAGTACGGCATGAGCGAGCGTCTCGGGGCGCGAAAGTTCGGCACCGGCGATGGCGAGCCGTTCCTCGGCCGCGAGATGTCGCACGCGCGTGACTACTCCGAGGAGATCGCGTCGGCGATCGACGACGAGGTGCGCAGGCTGATCGAGTCGGCTCACGACGAGGCGTGGGAGATCCTGGTGCAGTACCGGGACGTGCTCGACAACCTCGTCCTGCAGCTGCTCGAGCACGAGACGCTGTCCCGCGACCAGGTGCTCGAGATCTTCTCGCCGGTGCACAAGCGGCCGATGCGCGGCTCCTACACCGGGTACGGCAAGCGCCTGCCATCCGACCGGCCGCCGGTGCTCACGCCCAAGGAACTCGCGCTGACGGCTGCGTCGGACGGCGGCGTCAGCCAGTCACTCGGCAACGGGCAGTCGTCTAGCGCGGTCGGCCTGCCGGTCGGGTCAGCACCGCCCAGCGGCGGTTATGGCTCGCCGCTCGGGGGCGGGAATCCGCTGAGCGGCGGGAATCCGCTGAGCGGCGGCAGCCCGCTGGGCGGGAGCCCGTTCGGCGGCAGCCAGCAGCAGAGCGGCGACGGCAGCAGCGGAGACGGCTCGCCCGGCAGCGAGGGCCGTTGAGAGACGGCGGCTTCGATCTTCCGCGGATCGAGCGCGCGATCAGCGAAATACTTCTGGCGGTCGGCGAGGATCCCGAGCGCGACGGCCTGAAAGACACTCCGGCCAGGGTGGCGCGCGCGCTGACCGAGCAGTTCGCGGGCCTTCGGCTGGAGCCCGCGGACGTTCTCACGACGGTGTTCGACGCCGATCACGAGGAGATGGTCCTGGTTCGCGACATCGAGCTGTTCTCGACGTGCGAGCACCACCTGGTGCCGTTCTTCGGCCGCGCGCACGTGGGCTACATCCCGAACGAGAAGGGCCAGATCACCGGCCTGTCGAAGCTGGCCAGGCTGGTCGACGTGTACGCCCGGCGTCCGCAGGTGCAGGAGCGGATGACCAGCCAGATCGCGGACGCGATGATGGCGATTCTGGAGCCGCGCGGCGTTATCGTGATAATCGAGGCCGAGCACCTCTGTATGTCGATGCGCGGTGTGCGCAAGCCCGGCGCCAAGACCGTGACGTCTGCGGTGCGCGGGTCGTTCCTCAGCTCGGAAAGTACACGACTGGAGGCGATAAGCCTCCTCACGGACCGGCACTGACCGACTAGCGACTGATGGCGGAGTTTGCGTCGGCGCAGGCTGGTAAGAGACTACGCTGATCCCCCGTGAAGCGGGGCCCTACCTTAATGCCCGTGATGACAGAACCAAGCGGGTCTGGGCCGACGAGGGCCCAGGCTGCGGTCCAGGAACAGCAGCCGCCCCAGCAGTCGGCTACCTCGCCGTCGCTGGCGCGCGGCTCTGACCTGCGTCAGCAACTGCGCTGGGTACCGCTGTGCGCGGGTCTGATGGCGCTGGTCATCGGCTTGGGCTACATCGTCGAGGGGCTGCTGCCGCACCTGTACCACCGTCGGCTGCGGGGCCTGTCCGACATCCTGCCGGGCACGCTGGTGAACCTCACCCGCACGACCGATGTCATCATCGGCGTGCTGCTGCTGATGCTCTCCCACGGGCTGCGCCGGCGGAAGCGCCGGGCGTGGGCGGCGGTCATGGCGCTGCTCGCCATCGGTCTTGTCTTGCACGCCACACTGGGGATCATCGCGCACGCGATCAACCGCTTCGTGCCGATCGGTCCGCCCCACCCGCTGCAGATCGCGGGCACCGCCGTGGTGCTGGTCGCGCTGTACATCTTCCGCCGTCAGTTCTATGCCATCGGTGACCGGCGATCGCGGTGGCGAGCGCTCTGGGTGCTGTGCTGTCTGCTGGTCGCCGACCTGGTCATCGGTCTCGCCGCGCTCAGCATTATTGGCGGGCTCCGCAGCGACTACTCGCTGTCGCAGCGGGTGTACTCGGTTGTCATGAACACGGCCGGTTTCTCCGGACCGGTGCAATTCGTCACTGAGGGCAAGGCGGATCATTTCGGCTTCGTGACGGGCGGGCTCGGCCTGCTCACGCTGTTCCTCGCGATTTTCATGTTCCTCCGGCCCGCCGAGCCGGCGTGCCGGCTGCAGGAGACCGACGCGCGCCGAATCCGGGAGATGCTCGAACGCTACGGCGAGCAGGATTCGCTCGGCTACTTCACCCTCCGGGAGGACAAGAGCATCCTCTGGTCCCCGTCCGGCAAGTCCTGCATCGGGTACCGCGTGCTGTCCGGGGTGATGCTGGCCAGCGGCGACCCCATCGGCGACCCCGAAGCCTGGCCAGGGGCGATTCATGCCTTCCTCGACGAGGCTGCCCGGCACGCCTGGGTACCGGCGGTGATCGGCTGCAGCGAGCTCGGCGCGGAGGTCTGGTGCCGGGAAGGCGATCTCACCGCGCTGGAACTCGGCGATGAGGCCGTGGTCAGGGTTGCCGACTTCACCCTGGCAGGCCGCGCTATGCGCAACGTCAGGCAGATGGTGAGCCGCGTGGCCAAGAAGGGCTACAAGGCGGAGGTTCGCCGTGTTTCTGATATTCCGCACGATGAGGTCACCCGGATGGTGCGGCAGGCGGACGGCTGGCGGGGTAGCCCGACGGAACGCGGTTTCTCCATGGCCCTCGGCCGGATCGGCGGCCCCGACGACGACCAGTGCGTGATCGCGACCGCGACGGAGGACGGCGTGCTGCGGGCGATGCTGCACTTCGTGCCCTGGGGCAGCGATGGCCTGTCGCTCGACTTGATGCGCCGGGACCGGTCCGCCGCCCCCGGGCTCAACGACTTCCTCATCGTCGAGGCGATCAAGGCGGCACCCGAGCTCGGCGTCAAGCGGGTGTCGCTGAACTTCGCCGTGTTCCGCGCCGCGCTCGAGCGCGGCGAGCGGATCGGGGCCGGCCCGGTGCTGCGTGCCTGGCGCGGGTTCCTGCTGTTCCTGTCGCACTGGTTCCAGATCGAGTCGCTGTACAAGTTCAACGCCAAGTTCTGCCCGGAATGGGTGCCGCGGTTCCTGGTCTTCCCCGGCACCAGGGACGCGCTCCGGATCGGCATCGCGTCGCTCGAGGCCGAGGCGTTCCTGGTCTGGCCCACGGTGGAGATCCGCAGGATCGCTCGCAGGCTGGGCCTGGGCCGGCTGAAGAAGAAGCTGACCCGGCGCCCGGTCCGGCGCCGCGTCGCCCGCTAGACCTGCCTGCCGGGGACGGGCGCCTCGACACCGCAGGGCGCGGGACTCAGCTGACAGGCGGCGGCAGGGCCGCTGACCCAGGGCGGTTCGCTAGTGGGGAAATGCCAGATTTGCGGGGATGAACACGGTGGGATGCCCCAGCGACGGCGGCGTACCGAAGCACGTACATTGGCAGTCGTGAGCGCCAACGAAGGCCGGCCGGGACCGGGGCTGCCCGGCTCGTTGCCGGCGGGGCCGGCCGCAGCGGGCTGGCCGACAGCGCAGCGATGTCTCGTCATGGGCGTGGTCAACGTGACGCCCGACTCGTTTTCCGACGGTGGCACCTGGCTCGATCCGGACAAGGCCATCGCGCACGGCCTCGAGCTGGCGAGCCTGGGCGCCGACATCATCGACGTGGGCGGCGAGTCGACCCGGCCCGGCGCGCAGCGCGTGCCGATCGAGGACGAGCTGCACCGCGTGATGCCGGTCGTGACGGCGCTGGCGGAGGCCGGCAGCTACGTGAGCATCGACACGATGCGCGCCGAGGTGGCCAGCCGGGCGCTCGCGGCTGGCGCCCGGATGGTGAACGACGTCAGCGGTGGCATGGCAGATCGGGAAATGCCCGGTGTGGTCGCCGCGGCCGGGGTTCCTTACGTGGTGATGCACTGGCGCGGGCACAGCGCCGACATGTACGGGCCGGCCGTGTACACCGACGTCGTGGCCGAGGTGCGAGCCGAACTCGGCCGCAGGCTGCGGGCCGTGATCGCGGCCGGGGTCGATCCTGACAACATCATCCTGGATCCCGGCCTGGGCTTCGCCAAGCTCGCCGAGCACAACTGGACGCTGCTGACCCACCTGGGCGAGATCGGCCGCCCGGAGGGGTACGACCGACCGTTTCCGGTTCTCGTGGCGGCGTCCAGGAAGGGATTCCTCGGCAAGCTGCTGGCCGGCTCGGACGGGCGGCCGCGGTCCTTCGCGCGCAGCGACGACGCCACCATCGCCCTGACCGCGCTCGCCGTCGCGGCGGGCGCCTGGTGCGTCCGGGTCCACATGGTTCCTGGCAACCTGGACGCCGTTCGGGTGGCCACGCGGTGGCGGCAAGAATCCGCAACGGCGCTGACGCAGGCGGACGACCCGCCTAGACCCTTCGAGGCTGGCGCGAGCTGATGCTGGACCGGATCTCGATCGCCGGCCTGCGGGTGCGCGGCTATCACGGCGTATTCCCGGAGGAGCGGGCGGCGGGCCAGGACTTCGTCGTCGACGCGACGCTGTGGCTCGACGCCACTCCGGCGGCCGCTACCGACGACCTGTCGCTTACCGCCGACTATGGGGCGCTCGCGGCCCGGCTCGCCAAGGTTGTGGCCGGACCGCCGGTGTCGCTCCTCGAGACGCTGGCGGACCGGCTGGTCGCCGCCTGCCTGAGCGACCCCGTTGTGCGCGAGGCGGAGATCACCGTGCACAAGCCGCAGGCTCCGGTGTCCGAGGACATCGCGGACGTGAGCGTCACGCTCCGCCGGAGCCGGGCATGACCGGGCAGCCGGGATCCGGCTCGCGCGCCGTCATCCTGGCCCTCGGCAGCAATCTCGGCGACCGGCTGGGCAACCTGCAGCGGGGCATCGACTCGCTCGCCGCCGCGCTGTGCGCGGTGGCGATCTCCGGAGTGTTTGAGACGGCGCCGGTGGGCGGTCCCGCCCAGGGCGACTACCTCAACGCGGTGCTGCTGGCCCGCAGCGCGCTGCCGGCGCGGGCCATCCTGGCCACGTGCGCCGCGGCCGAGACCGCCGCGGGCCGCGTCCGGACCGTCCGCTGGGGGCCGCGCACGCTGGATGTCGACATCATCACCTGCGGCGCCGAGCGGAGCGCAGCCGCCGACCTCGCGCTGCCGCATCCGCGGGCGCACGAGCGTGCCTTCGTTCTGGCGCCCTGGCTCGATGTCGAGCCGGCGGCCGTGCTGCCTGGCTTCGGCCCAGTCGCCGATCTGCTCGCGGCGACCCCGATGGCCGGCATGTGCCGGCGGCCGGACCTCAGGCTGACGCTCCCCGGCGGCGAACGGTCGGTGCCCGGCGCCGCGCGGGCGGTGACGCCGTGCACATGACCAGGCCAGCAACGCTGGCGGGCATCGTGGTCATCGGCGTGATCGTCGGCTGGCTGGCGACCAGGGCCACGTTCACGAGTCTGCCGCTGCTGCCCATCACGGCCGTTCCTGCGCTCGCCGCCCTCGCCCTCGCCGAGGCCGCAGTCGGCCGCAGCGTGCAGACCCGGCTGGCGGGGCGCCGGAAGGAAGCCAAGCCGCTCGCGCCGCTCGCGGTCGCCCGGCTCGTCGCGCTGGCAAAGGCCAGCTCGGCCGCTGCCGCGGCACTCGGCGGGCTGGTCGCCGGTTACCTCGTCTACATGCTCCCCGAGCTGGACAAGAGCGTGCCGGCCAGGGACGCGCGGGTGGCCGGGATAACCCTCGCAGCCGCCCTCGCGCTGCTCGCAGCGGCGCTGTACCTGGAGTACTGCTGCCGTGCGCCGAAACCGCCGGACGACTCCGACGACGACGAGTCGCGGCGCGACAGGGACAGGTGGCAGTGGCACGCGTGACCGGGCGCCGCCCGGCCCCGGCTGCGGCCGGGGCGACTGCGTCGGCGAGGATGCTCGGACAGGCATCGAGGTAAAGGGCGGCGAGCCGTGATCACCAGCAGGCAGTCGGTCCGCTGCGGCAGCGACGCGGACGCGGTCAGGCTGCTCGGCCGTGGCGTGCGCCAAGACCCCTGCCGCGAGCGCACATGACCGCTGATATCACGCCCGGTCCCGCTGGCCGGCCCGGTCCTGGTCACGAGCACCCGGCCCGGCTGAAGGTCGGCGTTGTGGGCGCGGGCCGGGTCGGCACGGCGCTGGCCGTCGCGCTCCGCCGGGCCGGCCACCAGATCACGGCCGCGTCCGCGGTGTCGGATGTGTCCCGGCAGCGCGTCGACCGGTTCTTGCCGGGCACTCCGGTGCGGCAGCCGGAGGAGGTCGTCGCGGCGGCCGACCTCGTACTGCTCACCGTGCCGGACGACGCCCTGCCCGGCCTGGTCCGCGGGCTCGCCACCACGGGCGCACCGGTCGCCGGCCGCCTGCTCGCGCACGCCAGCGGCCGTCACGGACTCGCCGTGCTTGACCCAGCGGTCCAGGAGGGAGCGCTGCCGCTGGCGCTTCACCCGGTGATGACGTTCACCGGCCGGCCCGACGACGCGGACCGGCTGGTCGGGATCTGCTTCGGCGTCACGGCTCCGGCCGTGCTGCGTCCCGCGGCCGAGGTCCTGGTTATGGAGATGGGCGGCGAGCCGGTGTTCATCGCGGAGGCCGACCGCGACCTCTACCACGCTGCGCTCGCGGGCGCGGCCAATCACCTCGTGACGCAAGTCGTCCAGGCTGAGGACCTGCTGACGAAGGCCGGTGTCGGGCAGCCGGCCCGGATGCTCGGCCCCCTGCTATCGGCGGCGCTCGACAACGCGCTCCGGCTGGGCGACGCGGCCCTCACGGGCCCGGTCGCGAGGGGAGACGCCGACACCGTCGCTGGCCACGTGGCCGCGCTCCGGACCGAGGCTCCGGAAGCGCTCCCCGCCTACCTGGCCCTGGCACGACTCACCGCCACCCGCGCGCTGGCCACCGGCATGCTGACCGCGCCCGACGCGCAGCGGCTGCTCGACGTCCTCGCCGAGGCGCCGCTATGACCCGGGTCGCGGGATGACGTCCGTCAGTCAGGCGTCGCCGCTCGGCAGCACCGACATCGCCACCCCGGCGGTGCCCATGCTGGTGCGCACGCGGAAGGGGATCGCCGCGGCGCGACCGGCCCTGCCCGGCCCGGTCGTGCTCGTGCCCACCATGGGCGCCCTGCACGACGGGCACCGGTCACCGCTCCGGGTCGCGCGGGAGCTCGCGGGGCCGGGTGGCTCCGTGCTGGTCTCGATCTTCGTCAACCCGCTGCAGTTCAGCCCGGCGGAGGACTTCGACCGGTACCCACGCCCGATCGAGCATGACCTGGCGGTTTGCTCGCAGGAGCGGGTGACGGCGGTCTTCGCTCCGGACACCGCGCAGATGTATCCCACCGCGCCGCGGGTGACCGTCAACCCCGGACCACTCGGGCGGCTGTTCGAGGGCAAGTCCCGGCCGGGCTTCTTCGATGGCGTGCTGACCGTCGTCCTCAAGCTATTCGAGCTGACGGAACCCGACGCGGCCGTCTTCGGGGCCAAGGACGCTCAGCAGCTCGTCTTGATCCGGCAGATGGTGGCCGATCTCGACCTCGGCGTCGAGATCGTCGAGGCTCCGCTACACCGCGACCAGGACGGCCTGGCGGCGTCCAGCCGGAACGCCTACCTGTCGGCCGCGGAACGCAGGTCCGCCCTCGCGCTGTCCCGCGCCCTTGCGGCGGCTGCCGCGATCGCCAGCCAGGGAGCCGGAGCCGCCCTGACCGCCGCGAGCGTGGTCTTGACCGAGGCCGCCGTCGCTAGCCCGCCCGTGCGGCTCGACTACCTGGCGCTCGCCGATCCGGAGACCTTCACCGAGGTCGGCGACGACTACGGGGGACCGGCGCTGCTGCTGGTGGCCGCGAAGGTCGGCGGCACCAGGCTGATCGACAACGTGCGCCTGCACCTCGGCCTGCTCACCGGCAGCGCGGACGCTGGTCCAGGCGCGCGTGGTGGTGCGGCGTGATTCCCAGCCGGCTGATCGCGCCGCCGCCCGGCTGGCGGCGGGAGACCGACGTCGTGGTCGTCGGCTCCGGCGTCGCCGGGGTGACCGCGGTGCTCGCGATCCGCCGTGCGCTCCCCGCTGCCCGTATCCTGCTCGCCACCAAGTCCGTGCTGGACGACGGATCCACCCGGTGGGCGCAGGGCGGAGTCGCGGCCGCGCTCGGGCCTGGTGACTCGCCCGAGGATCACCTGCAGGACACGCTAGCCGCAGGCGCGGGGCTCTGCGATCGGAGGGCCGTCCGCGCGCTGGTCACCGAGGGGCCGGATGCCGTGCGGCGGCTGATCGAGCTGGGCGCGCGATTCGACCGCGAACCCGCTGGCCCGCTGGCGCTGACCAGAGAGGGCGGCCACCTGCGCCGCCGGATCGCGCACGCCGGCGGGGACGCCACCGGTGCGGAGATCTCCAGGGCGCTGCTCGCCGCCCTCGCGGAGGCCGGACGCGCGGCCGAGCTCGAGGTGATCGAGCACGCGCTCGCTCTTGACCTGCTGCAGGCTGCGGACGGCCGGGCGGCCGGGCTGACCCTGCATGTCCTCGGCGAAGGCGACACCGACGGGGTCGGTGCCGTGCATGCCCGCGCGGTGGTGCTGGCGACCGGCGGCTTCGGTCAGATCTACTCGGCGACCACCAACCCGCCGGTGTCCACCGGGGACGGGCTGGCCATGGCGCTGCGGGCCGGCGCCATCGCCGCGGACCTGGAGTTCGTCCAGTTTCACCCCACAGTGCTGTGGCTCGGCCCGGCCTCGCGCGGCCGGCAACCGCTCATCTCCGAGGCGGTGCGCGGCGAGGGCGCCGAGCTGATCGACGCCGCGGGGCGCAGGTTCATGGCGGGGCAGCACCCGCTCGCCGACCTGGCGCCGCGGGACGTCGTCGCCAAGGCCATCATGCGGCAGATGCTCGCGTCTGGCGCCGATCACGTCTACCTCGACGGCCGCCACCTGGGCGCAGCGGTCTGGGCGGCTCGGTTCCCGACGATCCTGGCGAGCTGTCGGTCGCACGGCGTGGATCCGGTTACGGAGCCGATTCCGGTGGTGCCCGCCGCTCACTACGTCAGCGGGGGCATCCGCACCGACCTGTACGGCCGCACGAGCGTGCCGGGCCTGTATGCCTGCGGGGAGGCGGCCTGCACAGGCGTGCATGGCGCGAACCGGCTCGCATCCAACTCGCTGCTGGAAGGCCTGGTGTTCGCCGAGCGCATCGGCGCCGAGCTCGGGCGCGCGCTGCCGCCGGCCGCCGAGCCCGCCGCCGACGACCGCCGGGCTCGGCTGGTCGCGCCCGCCACCGTGGGGCCGTTGCAGCAGCTCATGACCGCCGATGCGGGCGTGCTGCGGTCCGGGACTGGCCTGACCAGGGCGGCGGCGGGCCTGGCCCAGCTCGGCCTGCAGGACTGCGACAAGCCAGACGCGGACGCCTGGCAGGCCACCAACCTGCACCTGGTTGCGTCCGCGCTGGTCGCCACGGCCCTGGTTCGCGAGGAAACGCGCGGCAGCCACTGGCGCGAGGACTTCGCCGAGACCAGCCCGGCCTGGCGCGGGCACCTCGCCGTGTCGGCCGGTCCGGCCGGGCTCGGCGTCGTCTTCGAGCCGGTGCTTGACTGAGGGAGGGAACGGGCTATGCACGGGGCGACTCGGGCCGGCGGGCGCGCGGCGGCTGGGCCGGGCGGCCCCGTTCCCCTGCTGACCGACAGGCTCGCCGCGCGGCTGGCTGCCGCCGGGCTCGAACCGGCCGGCGTCGCGGCCCTGGCCGCGGCCGCGCTGGCCGAGGACCTCGCGGGCGGCATCGACGTGACCACGGTCGCGACCGTGCCGGCCGGCGCCCGCGGTCAGGCGGACGTGGTCGCGCGGACCGCGGGGGTGGTGGCGGGGCTGCCGGTAGCCGAGGCGGTGTTCGCGCTGGTGCCGCCGGGCGACGCGGTCACGTGCACAGACCGGGCAGCCGACGGGGACCTGGTGGCAGCCGGGCAGGCCGTGCTGACGGTGGCAGGCCCGGTCAGCGCGCTGCTGACCGGCGAGCGAGCCGCGCTCAACCTGTTGTGCCACCTGTCCGGTGTCGCCACCCTCACGCGGCGCTGGGTAGCCGCGGTGGCCGGCACCCGCGCGGCGATCAGGGATACCCGCAAGACCACGCCAGGCTTGCGGGCGCTCGAAAAGTACGCGGTGCGCTGCGGCGGCGGTGTCAACCACCGCATGTCGCTCGCGGACGCCGCACTGATCAAGGACAACCACGTTGCGGCGGCGGGGTCGGTCAGCGCCGCGTTCGCCGCGGTCAGAAGCCACGCACCTGGGCTGCCGCTGGAGGTGGAATGCGACACCCTTGATCAGGTGACCGAGGCGCTGGCCGCCGGCGCGGACCTCATCTTGCTCGATAACTTCTCGGTCGGCGACATGGCCGCGGCGGTCCGGCTGGCAGGCGGCAGGGCGCTGCTCGAAGCGAGCGGCGGGCTCACGCTTGGCCGAGCCCGCGCCGTTGCCCAGACTGGCGTGGACTACCTTGCGGTGGGGGCGCTGACGCACTCGGCGCCCGCCCTCGACTTCGGGCTGGACCTGCTTCAGCCCGGCTAGCAGATCGGGAACGCCATGCTGCTGACCATCGACGTCGGTAACACCAACACCGTGCTCGGCCTGTTCGACGGGACGGACGTGGTGGAGCACTGGCGGGTCTCCACCGACCCCGTGCGCACCGCGGATGAGCTGGCCGTGCTGCTGCAAGGTCTGCTGCGGCAGAGCACGCTGTTCGCCGAGCCGGACGTGGGCGGCATCGCGCTGTGCTCCACCGTGCCGTCGGTGCTGCATGAGCTGCGCGAGATGTGCCGGCGCTACTACGGCGACGTGCCCGCCGTCATCGTCGAGCCGGGCGTGAAGACCGGCGTGCCGCTGCGGTACGACAACCCGAAGGAAGTGGGCAGTGATCGCATCATGAATGCGGTTGCTGCCGTCCACCTGTACGGCGGGCCAGCGATCGTGGTCGACTTCGGCACCTCGACGAACTTCGACGCGGTGAGCGAGCGCGGGGAGTTCGTCGGCGGCGCGCTGGCGCCCGGCATCGAGATCTCCGTGGACGCGCTGTCCAGGCGTGCGGCCCAGCTGCTCAAGGTGGAGCTGGCCCGGCCCGGCCGGGTGATCGGCAAGAGCACCGTGGAGGCGCTGCAGTCCGGCATCATCTTCGGCTTCGCCGGGCAGGTCGAGGGCATCGCCACCCGGATGGCGGCCGAGCTAGCGCCGGCGAACCCAGACTCGGTCACGATCATCGCGACCGGTGGCCTGGCACCGCTGGTCATCCACGAGGTCTCGGTGATCGACGCCTACGAGCCGTGGCTGACACTGATCGGACTGCGGCTGACGTACGAGCGCAACACGGCGCCCGCCAGGGTCGGCCGGGACGGCGCCAGCCCGGCGAGGGAGTCGGCCAGGGACCCGGCCGCCGGCGGCACCGCGGCCACCGGCTGACCGGCGCACCGGTAGCCTCGGGCATGTGACGCAGCAGCAGGACGGCCCGGCGGCCGGCGACCCGCCGGCCAGCGAGGCGGGTGTGCCCGAGCAGATGCAGGTGCGAATCGCCAAGGTCGAGCGGATGCGCGCGGCCGGCGTCGACCCGTACCCGGTTGGCTATCCGCGGACGCACGTCATCGGCGAGGTGCGGGCGGAGTTCGGCGCGCTCGCCCCGGACACCACAACCGGTGTCACCGTAGGCGTGGCCGGGCGGGTCGTGTTGTACCGGAACACCGGCAAGCTGTGCTTCGCGACGCTGCGCGACGGCACTGGCGAGATCCAGGTGATGCTGTCGCTAAGCCGGGTTGGCTCGCAGGCCCTGGCCGCCTGGAAGTCCGACGTGGATCTCGGCGACCACGTCGGCGTAACCGGTGAGGTCATCTCGTCTCGGACCGGCGAGCTGTCCGTGCTCGCCGACTCCTTCCAGATCACGGCCAAGGCGCTGCGGCCGCTGCCGGACAAGCACCGCGGGCTGACCGACCCGGAGGCGCGGGTCCGGCAGCGCTACGTGGATCTGATCGTCAATCCGTCGGCGCGGCGGACGGCCGAGGTGCGAGCCACGGTCACCCGGTCGGTCCGTGCGGAGCTGCACGCGCGCGGCTACCTCGAGGTCGAGACGCCGGTGCTGCAGACGCTGCACGGCGGCGCGAATGCCCGGCCGTTTACCACCCATATCAACGCCTTCAACCTCGATCTGTACCTGCGCATCGCGCTGGAGCTCTACCTGAAGCGGCTCGTCGTCGGTGGCATCGAGCGGGTCTACGAGATCGGCCGGATCTTCCGCAACGAGGGCGTGGACGCGACGCACAACCCTGAGTTCACGATGCTCGAGGTCTACCAGGCGTACGGCGACTACCACACCATGCAAGCGCTGACCACCGAGCTGCTGCAGGCGGCGGCACAGGCGGCGTACGGCAAGCAGGTGGCGGTCCGGCCGGACGGGACCGAGGTCGACATCAGCGGCGCGTGGCGCACGGCCACGGTGCACAGCGCCTTGTCGGACGCGCTTGGGGAGGAGGTGACACCCGACACGTCGGAGAAGCAGCTTCGCGTGTACGCGGCCGAACGGCAGATCGACCTGCAGCCGTCCTGGAACCGGGCCCAGGTGCTGCTGGAGCTGTATGAGCAACTGGTCGAGGCGCGCACCGTAGCGCCGACGTTCTACCGGGACTTCCCGGTCGAGGTGTCGCCGCTCACCCGGCAGCACCGCGCCGATCCGAGGCTGGCCGAGAAGTGGGACCTGGTGGCGTTCGGCACCGAGATCGCCACGGCGTATTCGGAGCTGGTCGACCCGCTCGAGCAGCGGGTCCGGCTGACAGCGCAGTCGCTGCTGGCCGCGGGCGGCGACCCGGACGCCATGCAGCTCGACGAGGACTTCCTCGCCGCCCTCGAATACGGGATGCCGCCATCCGGCGGGATGGGGATGGGCATCGACCGCATGCTGATCATGCTGACCGGGTTGCCGATCCGGGAAACGGTGCTGTTCCCGCTCGTCAAGCCCGGCTGATCCGACGGCTGCCGACCGCACCCGCGGGCGCCGCCAGGAGACGGCGCTGCCCGGCCAGCGGGGGGAGGCTGGCCGGGCAGCTGGGGGGAACGCTAGCGCTAGGCGCGGGCGGGATGACCACCGGGGTCGCCCGCCAGGAGCTAGGCGATGATCTGGACGGCTCCTTCGTAGACGTTCCACATGACAGGCTGAATCTGCACATCCTGGCCAAAGGTGGGCGCGTCGACCATGAGGCCGTTGCCGATATAGAGGCCGACATGACCCAGATCGGCATAGAAGAACACCAGATCGCCTGGCTCGAGCTGATCGATCGAGACGTGCTCGCCTTCGTTCCACTGGTCGCCCGTGTAGTGCAGCAGGCTGACGCCGACCTGCGCGTATGCCCACATCACCAGGCCAGAGCAGTCGAACGCGTCCGGACCGGCAGCGCCCCACTCATACGGGTCGCCGATCCTCGTGAGCGCGAACCTGAGCGCCTGCACGCCGATGCTGTCGCCGCTAACCGAGATATTGGGGTACTGACCGGTCTGCTCGTAAATCTCCTCCGCCTGGGCAAATGCCTGGCTGTTGAAGAAGTTCTCGCGCTGCTGGATGGCCGCGACCTTCTCCTGCATCGCCTTGGTAAGGTCCGTCGCGTGTCGCTGCTCCTCGCCGGCGGCCACCTCGGCGCGCCGTGCCGCGATCTCGGCGCCCGCGATGAGGCTGACCTTGGCGCCGTTTTCCTGCTGCAGCTGGGTCATGATCGACGCCCGGTTCAGCAGGCTCTGCGGTGAATTAGTCGTCAGGAGCTGGAGCGTCGGGTTGAGGCCGCCGGTCATGTAGTTCTCCACCGCGATCGACGCGATCGAGGTCTCATCCGTCGCGAAGATGCCGCGGTCGCGCGCGGCGTTCAGCTTGGCGAGCTTGACGGCAGCCTGCGCCGCAGCCAGCTGGATCTGCAGGTTGTCGTACTGCTGGCTGAGGAGGTCAATCTGGGCGGACAGCTTGTTCGCCTCGGCAAGCACGGCGTTGAGGCTCGGGCTGCTTGACGTCGTCTTGGTCGGCGCGGCGTCCGCAACGCTGACTGGCAGCACGATGGAGCAGACGGCCAGTGCCGCGGCCAGCCCGACAGCTCGGCGCGCCAGCCGCGCTGAGCGCCTCCCCCTCGCGGATCGCGCGCGTGCCGCCAGCCGGCCAGGTCGCGCCGCGGGGATTGACCCGGCGGCAGCGGAGGCAGGCCAGGGAAGACGGCGGGCGGCGCGAACGACGGACGCTGAATAATCGGCCCGAGCTGCTGAATCCCGTGCTACATGCCGTTCGGGCATGCGTGCCACGTGCCTCTCCTCTCCTCGGCCGCCTACCGGGTTAGCTGACGGGTTCGGGCCGGAGGAGCCCTACGGCTGACTGCAGACCAGTGCGGCGTCCGCAGCCGCCGATTCACCCCAGGGATCCGTGGGTCCCCGGCTTCCTGATCGGCCGCTCCGCCACGATCAGGAACTCGGCGGGTCGCTGCAGGCTCTCC
>Ga0187783_10000883_pt1 | contig 22021 bp, 15 predicted proteins | sample 1015_SJ02_MP02_2_FD_132471 | JGI IMG/M metagenome (GOLD analysis project Ga0187783, IMG submission 132471) | Tropical peat soil microbial communities from peatlands in Department of Meta, Colombia - 1015_SJ02_MP02_20_MG | ecosystem: Environmental > Terrestrial > Soil > Wetlands > Peat | place...
CTCGCCTACCTCCTGATCACGCACAACGTCGCCGCGGTCCGGTACGCGGCGCACCGCGTGGCGGTGATGTACCTCGGCGAGGTCGTCGAGGTCGGACCGGTGCGGGACGTGCTCGAGCATCCCGTCCACCCGTACACGAAGGCGCTGCTCGCGGCCGTGCCGGTGCCGAACCCGCAGCGGCGACGCGCCCGGTACCGGATCACGGGAGAGATCCCGACGCTCGTGACGCCGCCCCCCGGCTGCCGATTCGCGCCGCGCTGCCCGTTCGCGATCCAGCACTGCCGCGTCGCGCCGCCCCCGCTGCGGGACGCGCCGGGGAAGCCCGGGCGTCGCGTCGCCTGCCACCGGGCGGAGGAGGTCGGCGACATTCCGCCGGAGACGTTGATGGCGAACGTGCCGGCCCCGTCGGGGCCGGGCGGGACCAGCACCGCGCCCCCGTTGCCCGGTCGGTCGAGCTGAGGCGCGCTAGACGGACTCCTCGATCTCGCCGGACTGCGGCGCGCCCGTGAGATGCTCGGCCACGGCGGCGAGCACCTCGAGGTGCCGTTCGACGTCCTGCTCCGTGTGCTGGACCGAGATCGTCCACTGCTCGTCCGGTCCGGTCCCGGAGGGGATCAGGCCCCGGTTCAGCGACTGGTAGTAGTACAGCATCGAACGGTCGCCGTCCACGGTCAGGAAGTCGCGCCAGTTCCTCACCGGATGGTCGGTGAAGTAGACCGTGCCCGAGACACCGTCCGCCGAGACGTGCGCGGTCACGCCCGCGTCGTCGAACACCTCGCCGTACCCCTTCGCGAGCCGCGCGTTGAGCGCGGACGACCGGTCGAGCGCCTCCTCCGTGAGGATGTGGTCGAGGGAGGCAAGACAGGCGGCCATCGCGAGCGGGTTCGAGTTGTAGGTGCCGGCGTGCGCGACCTTCCGCGGACCGACCTCGTCGAGAATGCCGGGTCCGGCGGCGATCGCGGAGAGGGGCACGCCGCAGGCGATCGATTTGCCGAGCGTGATCAGGTCGGCGCGGACGCCGACCCGGGCCGCCCCGCCGTGCAGGTACTTCGCCCCGGTCTTGATCTCGTCGAGGATCAGGAGCGCCCCCAGCTCGTCGCACAGCTCCCGCAGGCCGGGGAAGAACCCGTCCTCGGGGAGGATGAACCCCATGTTCATCGGGATCGGCTCGGAGATGATCGCGGCGAGGTCGTCCCGGTGCTCCCGCGCGATCGCCCGCGTCGCCTCGAGGTCGTTGAACGGGGCGACCAGCGTGTGGGCGGCGACCTCGGGCAGGATCCCGGGCGACGCGGGGGCGGAGTTCGGGTGTCGCGGAGCGCCGGCGACCTCGATCCGCGGTTTGACGCCGACCAGCAGCGTGTCGTGCGACCCGTGGTATCCGCCCTCGAACTTCAGGACGTACCGCTTCTTGGTGTGGGCCCGCGCGAAGCGGACCGCGTGCTGCGTCGCCTCGAGCCCGGTCGTACTGAACCGTACCTTCGCCATGCGGTACCGTCGGCAGAGCCGTTCGGCGACCTCGGGCGTGCGCTCCCACTCGTAGCCGTAGATGCTTCCGTCGCGCAACTGCTGGCCGAGCGCCGCCACGAGCTTCGGGTGGGCGTGGCCGCTCTGGAGCGCGCCGAAGGCCATGTTGAAGTCGAGATACTCGTTCTCGTCGGCGTCCCAGAGGTGCACGCCCGACGCCCGGTGGACGTAGAACGGGTACGGGTCTAGGTACCGGTAGTTCGAGTGGACGCCGAGCGGGCTCCACTCGTGGGCCCGTTGCCACAGTTCTTTGGAATGGGGCGTGCGCCGCTGGTACTCGGCGAACGCCGCCTCGAAACGTGGGTCCAGTGTCCCATCTCCTCACGCGGGCCGGGGCAGCCCCCGGACCGTGGGCGTTCGGAGCCGCTCCCCTTACAAAAACCCTCCTCGGCCGGGGGGGAGCTCATCTAACGGAGGGGTGCTGGGAGCGCCGCTCCCATGGCGCGGTACGTCGCACGGCACGTCGCCCGGCGGTCGTTCGGCGACGACCCCCGGGGCTACGACACCGCCCGCCCCCCGTATCCCGCCGCGGTCTACGACCTGCTTGAACGTCGGTGCGGTCTCCGACCCGGCTGCGCGACCTTCGAGGTCGGACCCGGCACGGGAATCGCGACCCGGGAGCTCCTCCGACGGGGCGCGGACCCGCTCGTCGCGATCGAGGCGGACCCTCGGATGGCGGAGTACCTGCTGTCCCGACTCGGCCCCGAACGACGGCGAGTCCATCTCCTCCGCTCCCCGTTCGAGTCCGCGGTCCTCCCGGAAGGGCTGTTCGACCTCGGCGTCGCCGCGACGTCATTCCACTGGACCGGCGAGCGGCGGGGGATCCGGAAGGTCGCGCGCCTGCTCCGCCCGGGGGGGTGGTGGGCCATGTGGTGGAGCCAGCACGGTGATGTGGACCGACCGTCGGCGTTCCACCGCGCCCTCCAGCCGCTCTACGGCGGTCCCCGTCTCCGTCGACGCGGCCGGCGGCGGAGCCGCCCCGGTCGAGCGCACCGGCGGCGGATGGCGATGCTGCGGTCGACCGGGCGATTCGACCGCGTCGAGAGCCGGACGTTCCGGGTACCCCTCACCCTCCGGACGCCGCAGGTGGTGGCGCTCTGGTCGAGCTTTTCCGACATCCGGACCCGGCCGCCGGCCGAGCGGCGGCGTTTCCTCGAGGAGCTCGCTCGGATCGTGAACGACCGGTTCGCTGGCGTCGTCCGGTTCGACAACCTGGTGACCGTCTACCTCGCCCGCCGCCCCCCTGCGTGACCTCAAGACCCCCGGGCGCTCGACGGGCAGCGATGGCCGGGGACGCGGTCCTCGAGAACTTCGTCGGCGGCGCCTGGGTCCGCGCCGGCGCGCCGGAGGTTCTCGACGTGCCCGATCCTTCGACCGGGGCCCTCCTGGCGCGCGTCCCGCGGTCGGGTCCGCTGGACGTCGACGCGGCCGTCGGCGCCGCCCGCGCCGCCTTCCCGGCCTGGCGCGACGTCCCCGTCGCGGAACGCGCCCGTCGCGTCCTTGGGCTGCGGGAACTCCTCGAGTCGCACTTCGACGAGCTGGTCCGGAGCGTCGTCCGGGAGAACGGGAAGACCCCCGACGAGGCCCGCGGTTCCGTTCGCCGGGGGATCGAGGCGGTCGAGTTCGCCGCCTCCGCCCCGACGACGATGCAGGGGTCGTTCCTCGAGGACGTCAGCCCGGGGGTCGACACGACGCTTCTCCGGCAGCCGCTCGGGGTCGTTGCCGGCATCACGCCGTTCAACTTTCCGGTCATGATCCCGCTCTGGATGGCGCCGCTCGCCCTCGTCTGCGGCAACGCCTTCCTGCTGAAGCCGTCGGAGCGGGTGCCCCTTTCCGCGGCCGTGCTCGCGCGGCTCTTCGCGGAGGCGGGATTCCCCGCCGGGACGTTCAACCTCGTTCACGGCGACGCCGCCGCGGTCGACGCGATCCTCGCCCATCCCGGCGTGGACGCGGTCTCGTTCGTCGGCTCCGCTCCGACCGCTCGCCACGTCTACACGACCGCGGCGAAGAACGGCAAGCGCGTCCAGGCGCTCGCCGGAGCGAAGAACCACCTCATCGTGATGCCCGACGCCGACCTCGACCGGTCGGTCCCCGCGATCCTCTCGAGCGCGTTCGGCCAGTCCGGAGAACGGTGCCTCGCGGGGAGCGTCGTCCTGGCGGTCGACCCGGTCGGCGACCGGCTCGTCGCGCGGCTGGCCGACGCCGTGCGCGGTCTCCGGGTCGGTCCCGCGGGCGACAGCGGGACGGCCGTCGGCCCGGTGATCCGGGCCGACCACCGGGCGCGGGTCGTGCGGTGGATCGAGGAGGGCGAGGCGGGCGGGGCCCAGGTCGCCGCCCGGGGCACCGCGCCGGCGGGCGCGGACGGCTACTACGTCGCCCCGGTCCTGTTCGACCGGGTCCGCCCCGAGATGGCGATCGCCCAGGAGGAGATCTTCGGCCCGGTCCTCGCCGTCATCCGCGTGCCGTCGCTCGAGGACGCCCTGGCGGTCGCGAATCGCTCGCGGTTCGGGAACGCGGCGGCGATCTTCACCCGGGACGGCAAGGCGGCGCGCGACTTCACGCACCGGATCGAGGCGGGAATGCTCGGCGTGAACATCGGCGTGCCGGCACCGGCGGCGTACTTCCCCTTCGTCGGATGGAAGGGGTCGTTCTACGGCGACCTGCACGCGACCGGGCGCGACGCGGTCGAGTTCTACACCCGCAAGAAGGTCGTCACGACGCGCTGGTTCTGACCGGCTCCGCGGCGGCGACCCGCCGCGCGACGACCGGCAGGAAGAGGAGCGCCGCGGCGAGCGAGCCGACGGCGGCGATCCCGAACACCGTCGGGGCCGGGACCGCGGCGGCGAGCAGCCACCCCGCGGCCCCCCCGCCGAGGAGTCCGCCCAGGTTGAACGCGGCCGTGAGGAGTCCGACCGCCCGACCTCGCTCGGCGGGTCCGCTCCAGTGCGCCGCCTCCCGCACGCCCGCGACCGTGAAGAACACCGCGACCGGAAGGCACCACGTCGCGAACACCGCCGGATAGGTCGGCACGACCGCGATCAGCGTCCAGATCACAACGTAGACGAAGGCGAACGCGAGGAGGCTGCGCCGCCGTACCTCCGACGTCTCGGCCCACCGACCGGAGAACGGCGAGGCCCCGAGGTTGAGAGCGGAGGAGACCGCGACCCAGAGCGCCAACTGCTCGGTCGCGTTCGCCGGCCACCCAAAGAATCCCCCGCGCGCGAGGGTCGAGGCGAGATACACCGGGATCGCCGTCGCGGCGAGGAACCGGGCGGTGGAGACCGCCGTCGTCGCCCCGGCGAGCCAGAAGACCGTCGGGTGGGAGGCGGGGGTGAACTCCGTGAGCGCCGGGGCCGGCGGCGGACGGGGGAGGTCGCCGGCCAGTCCGAACGCGACGGCCGCGGCCGCCGTGAGCGCCGCGAGCAGGATTGCGAGCTCCCAGCCCGCGGAGGAGTCGAGACGGAAGCTCGCGCCGAGCAGGAGCGGGAACGCGACCGCGACGCCGAGCAGCATCCCTCCGTTCTGCGCGAGCTGGAGCCGCCCGAGTCGGAACGCGGCCGAGGCGGACGGGTCCTCGGTCGCCTGCGTGGTAGCGAGGACCACGGCGCCGAACAACGCGCTCTGGGCGACGCGGACGACGAACAGCCCCGCGGAGTCGACGAGCGGGAACAGCAGGAAGAGCGGAGCCTCCAGGAGCACCGCGAGCACGAGCGGAGCGCGACGCGCGCCGGTCCGGTCGGCGAGCCATCCCCACCCCCACGCGGCGAGGGTTTGCGCGAGGAGCGGGGCGCCGACCACGAGGGTCGCGAGGAGCGGCCCGCCGCCTTCGGCGAGCTCGGCGATCGGAAGGACGGCGAGGAGGACGCCGTAGCTCGAGTACGCGAGCCAGTTTCCCGCGAACAGCCAGCCGAAGGAGAACGGCGGCCGCGGGGCCCGCGCGCCGCCGCCCGGGGGCGGCTCAGCGCCCGACCGCATGCTCATCGGCGATCGCGAGCGCGCGGTCGAGGACGTCCAGCCCGTGGTCGAGCTCCTCGCGGGTCACGATCAGGGGCGGCGCGACGATCAGGTGCGACACCCACCCGACGCAGTAGACCCCGTCCTTCAGCATCGCGGCGGTCACCTGGTCGACGACGAGCGGCCGGCCGGCGAGCTTGTCGTCCTCCGTGTTGAACGGCTCCCGGGTCGCCCGGTCCTTCACGAGCTCGACCGCGCAGAACAGCCCCAATCCCCGCACCTCGCCGACCGAGCGGTGGCGGCTCGCGATCTCGCGGAGACGCGCGAGGAGATACTCGCCGTCCCGGCGGGACTTCTCCATCAGCCCCAGCCGGCGGTACTCGCCGATCGCCGCGACGGCGGGCGCGAGCGTCAGCGGATGCGCCTCGTACGTGTGGCCGTGCGGGAAGTACGCGTCCCGGAACGTGTCGTGGAGCTTCGCGGTCGTCGCGGTCAGGCCGAGGGGGATGTGCGCTCCGGTGATCCCCTTCGCGGTCGTGAGGAGGTCCGGCACGACGTTCCAGTGGTCGACGGCGAACCACTCGCCGACGCGGCCCCAGGCGCTCATCACCTCGTCCGCGATGAGCAGCACGTCGTGCTTCCGCGTGATCTCCCGGATCCGGGGGAGATACTCGGGCACCGGGACGATCACTCCGTTCGTCCCGACCACCGGTTCGACGATCATCGCGGCGACGTCGCCTTCCCGCTGGAGCTGGTAGTCGACGTACTCGGCGCAGGCGACGCCGCAGTCCGGATACTGGAGTCCGAACGGACAGCGATAGCAGTAGCAGTCCGGCGCGAACACGGTCCCCGGCACCCGCTGGACGCGCTCGATCGGGCGGCGGCGCATCTCGCCCGTGACGGAGATCGACGCCGCCGTGGACCCGTGGTAGGAGCGGTAGCGCGCGAGCACTTTCGTCCGGCCGGTCGCCACGCGCGCGATCTTCAGCGCTGCCTCGTTCGCCTCGGTTCCCGAGGTCGAGAAGAAGAACCGCTCGAGCCCCTTCGGGAGGATCTCGAGCAACGCGGCGCTCAAAAGGGCCCGCGGCTCGGTAGCGAACCCGGGGACCGCGTAGGAGAGCGTCCGTGCCTGCTCCGCGATCGCGCGGACGACCGCCGGGTTGGCGTGGCCGAGGTTCGTCGCGATCAGCTGCGAAGAGAGGTCGAGGTACTCCTTTCCGGCGCTGTCCCAGAACTTCGACCCCTCGGCCCGGGCGACCACGAGCGGGTTCCAGCCCCCCTGGCGGCGCCAGGTGACGTAGTTCGTCTCGCGGACGACCCGCTGGATCTCCTCCCCGTCCACCCGACCACTTCCCGAACGAACGCCGGCCCCCGAGAGGCGCCCGGGTTATGACGCCCCCGCTCAGGCCCGCCGCGGGTCGTCCAGGCGGAACAGTCGGACCGCGTTCTCCCCGAGGATGCGGTCCCGGTCCGCCGCCGGGAGGTCCATCCCCTCGATGAGCCCCGTGGCGACGCGCAACTCCTCGAGCGGCCAGTCCGAGCCGTAGAGGATCCGTTCGGCGGAGCCGATCGAGACGATCGCCGTGAGGATCCGGCGCCGGCACTGCTCGACCATCCGCTCGAAGTACGGCGCCGACGGGTGGGCGAGCAGCCCGGAGGTGTCGGCGTAGACGTTCTCGTTCTTGTAGACGACCTCGGCGGCCTCCTCGACCCACGGATTGCCGAAGTGGCAGAGGACGAATCGGACGTCCGAGTACCGGACGGCGACCTCGTCCAGCTCGATCGGCCGGGCGAACTTCACGAGCCCTTTCCGGTCGAGCGTGTCGCCCTGGTGGACCATCACGGGGACGCCGCGCCGGTGCGCGAACTCGTAGAGCGGTGCGAGCCGGGCGTCGTGCGGATAGAATGGGAGATACCCCGGGAACAGCTTGACCGCCGCGATCGACGGTTCCCGCTCCCACAGGGCCACCGCCGCCCGCACGGCGTCCTCGCCCCGGGTCGGGTCGACGGTGACGACCGGCCGAAGGCGGCCCCCGCTCGCCGCCCCGAGCGTGCGGCTCTCCAGGAGCGCCTCCTCCGCGTCGGGGGACTCGACGATCTGGATGATCAGCCCGAAATCGATCCGTGCCGCGTCCATCTCTTCGAGGAGGGACGCGGAGTTGTACTCGAGGTCCGCGCGATAGGCGGTGTGCGCGAGGTCCGGCCACCACCGGGTCAAGTGCAGGTGGACGTCGACCCGGGGCGGAGCGACGGCCGCCATCGCGTCGGGCACCCGCGTCCGGCGGTTAAACCGGCCGGTCCGACTTCGGCGCCGCCCGGCGTTATATGGGCCCGCCCGGTGATGCCCTCGAGGGAGTCGTGCCCGCGCGCTCGACCTGGCTGAGCTACCCCGACGCCCCCCGCATCCGGGTGCCACCCCCGGGCCCGAAATCTCGGAAACTGCTCGCAGCGCAGGCCCGCGCGGAGACCGACGCCATCGGCTACCCGCACTACTTCCCGATGGCGCCCGCGAGCGCGCAGGGATCGACGATCGAGGACGTCGACGGCAACCGGTACATCGACTGGGTCGCGGGGATCTCGGTCCTCAACCTCGGTCATCGCCACCCGCGGCTCGTCGCCGCGATGGCGGCCCAGGCCGACAAGATCTGGCACGCGCTCGAACTCCCCACCGAGGCGCGCGTCGAGTTCCTCGAGGAGCTCGAGGACTCCCTGCCGGGAACCCTCCGCCATCACGCCCGGATCTTCTTCACCGTCACCGGCGGAGATGCGATCGAGACCGCGGTCAATCTCGCGGACTTCGCCCAGGGGAAGCACGGCACGGTCGCGTTCTCGGGGGCGTACCACGGGGTCCACGGCGGGGTCGTGCGCCTCACGAGCGGGCGGCGCTACCACGCGACGTCGTCGTTCGGCGGGGGCACGGTCGTCCGCGTCCCGTACCCGGACCCGTACCGACCGGTCCTCGGCGCGGACGCCGGCGCCGCGGGCACGATCGCCTACCTCGAGCACCTCGTCTCCGATCCCTCGTCAGGGGTCGATGCGATCTCCTCCGTCGTCGTCGAGCCGGTCCTCGGGGAAGGAGGGTACGTCGTTCCGCCGGACGACTTCCTCCCGATGCTCCGAGAGTTCTGCGACCGGCACGGCCTCTTGCTGATCGCCGACGAGGTGCAGACCGGCCTCGGCCGGACGGGACGGATGTGGGCCGTCGAGCACTCCGGCGTCACGCCCGACATTCTCTGCCTGGCCAAGTCGATCGGCGGCGGCCTGCCGATCTCGGTCGTCGCCTACCGGGACGACCTGGTCCCGGAGCTCCCCCGGGGGTTCCACCTCGGAACGTACCGCGGGAACCCGCTCGCGCTCGCGGTCGGCACCGAGGTGCTGAAGGTCCTGAAAGAGGGGGACCTCCTCGAGCGGACGCGACGGCGCGGGGCCGCGACGGTCGAGCGGTTCCGGCGGTTCTCCGAGAGCCATCCCTCGATCGGGGACGTGCGCGGCAAAGGGTTCATGATCGGCGTCGAGTTCGTGCGCGAACCGGCGACGCGCGCGCCGTGGGGTGACCGGGCGAAAGCGATGCGGTCGGCGTTGTTCGCCCGCGGCGTGCTGATGCACACTTCCGGCGCGTGGGACCAGGTGCTGCGGTTCATGGCCCCGCTCACGATCGAGGACGAGCTCCTCGAGCGCGGCCTCGCGGCCTTCGAGGACGCGCTCGAGAGCCTCGATGCCGCGCCGACGCCGCGCGCGGCCCGGCCCGCGACGGCCCCGATCGCGGGACGGCCCGAGCCGCGCCTCCCGACGTCGCCCGGGATCCCGGGCCCGGTCGTCCCGCCGGTGCCGGGGCGGACGTTCCCGGAGGGCGAGCCGTCGTAGCCGGCGTCAGCCGGCGTAGTTGACCGAGATGAGCTTGACCTCGGTCATCTCTTCCATCGCGTAGCGCAGCCCCTCGCGACCGAGCCCGCTCTCCTTCACGCCGCCGAACGGCAGCGCGTCCCAGCGGAGGTTCGTCGGGTCGTTCAGGTGGACCCCGCCGGCGCGGATCCGCTTCGCGAGCGAGAACCCGCGCGCGATGTCGCGGGTGTACACCGCGGCCTGGAGGCCGTACGGCGTGGCGTTCGCGACGCGCACCGCGTCGTCCAGGTCGTGGAACCGCACGACCGGAGCGATCGGGCCGAACGGCTCCTCGTGGAGCACGCGCGCCTCCTCGGGGACCTCGTCCAGCACCGTCGGCGCGTAGAAGCTGCCCTCGGTCCGGTCGGCGGGACGCTCCCCGCCGGCGAGCACCTTCGCTGAGCGACGGCGCGCGTCGTCGACCAGCGACTCCATCCGTTCCACCGCGGCCGCGTCGATGAGCGGCCCCACCTCCGTCGTCTCGTCGAGCGCCGGGCCGACCTTCAGGCCGTGCGCGCGGTCGGCGAGCAAGCGAGCGAACCGGTCCGCGACTCCGTCCTGGACGAGGAACCGCTTCGACGCCGTGCAGACCTGGCCCGAGTAGCTGAAGACCCCGCGGGCGGCGGCCAGGACCGTCGGCTCGAGCGGTGCGTCGTCCAGCACGACGAACGGGTCGAGGCCTCCCATCTCGAGGATCACGCGCTTCGCGTGTCGTCCGGCCTTCCCCGCGATCGCCTTGCCGACGTCGGTCGACCCGGTGAACGTGACGAGCCGGGTGCGCGGGTGCTCCACCAGCGCGTCGCCGACGGTCCCACCGGGTCCGACGACGACGTTCATCGCCCCCGCCGGGATCCCCGCCGCGGCGAGGTGCTCGGCGAGGCGGAGCGCCGTGAACGGGGCCGCGGAGGTCGGCTTCGCGACGACCGGGTTACCTGCGGCGAGCGCCGGCGCGACCTTGTGGCAGAGGAGGTTGAGCGGGAAGTTGAACGGGCCGATGGCGACGACGACCCCGATCGGGTCGCGGACCGAGAACAGGAACCGCTTCTCGTTGCCGGCCGGCCGCTCGTAGGCGTCCGCCGGGAAACTCTCGCCGCCGAGGTGGCGGATCTCCTCGGCCGCGAGCAGGAAGACGCCGGCCGCGCGGTCGGCCTCGACCCGGGCATCGACGATCGGCTTCCCGACCTCCGTCGCGATCAGGCGCGCCATCGTCTCCCGGTCGGACTGGAGCCGGGCGGCGGCCGCGCGGAGGATCCGGGCGCGTTCGTGGCCCGGGACGCTCCCCCAGCTCTCCTCGACGTCCGCGGCCGCGTCGACCGCCGCGCGCGCCTCCGCCGCCGAAGCGACCGGCGCCTCGCCGACGACACGGCCCGTCGAGGGGTCCCGTACCGCGGCGTAGCGCGCGCTGGCCGGCGCGACCCAGGCGCCGCCGATGTAGAGCGAGCCCTTGCCGCTCGCCGGGATCCCCTCGGCCACCGTCCTCCTACGCTGGGTCGCCGTACGTGAGATAATGCCAGCTCTTCCGGGCCTGGCCCGTCAGGTCGATGTAGACGTTCTTGATCGCCGTGTAGTCGAGCAGCGAGTCGGTCCCAAGGTCCTTGCCGAACCCCGACTGCTTGAACCCGCCGTGCGGGGTCTCGGAGCCGAGCGGGAGATGGTCGTTCACCCAGACGTCCCCGAACCGCAGGGTGTTGGACGCGCGGATCGCGGTCCGTAGGTCGTTCGTCCAGACGCTGCCGGCGAGGCCGTACTCGACCCCGTTGGCGATCCCCATCGCCTCGTCGAACGTCGAGAACGTGAGCACGTCGAGGACCGGTCCGAAGACCTCCTTCTGGGCGATCGTCATGTCCGGCGCGACGTCGTCGAAAACGGCGGGCGCGACGAACGCCCCATGCGGATGGTCCTTCGGAGCGTCCGGGCTGCCCGCGACGAGCTTCGCGCCCTCGGACCGGCCCTGCTCGACGAACTCGAGGACCCGTTTCTGGTGCGTCGGGTGGACGAGCGGCCCCAGGTCGGTCTGGCGCGAGAGCGGGTCCCCGATCCGGATCGTCTTCACCTTCTCGAGGAGGTGCTGGACGAACTTCTCGCGTACCTTCTCGTGGACGATCAGCCGCGTCGCGGCCGTGCAGTCCTGACCGCCGTTCACGAACCCGGCGACGATCGCGCCCTCCACGGCGGCCGCGATGTCGGCGTCCTCGAAGACGACGAACGGAGCCTTCCCGCCGAGCTCCAGCTGCACCCGCTTCACCGTGGCGCTCGCGGCCTCCATGATCTTGCGCCCGGTCGCGGTGTCGCCGGTCAGGGAGACAAGGTCGACCTTCGGGTTCCGGGAGAGCTCGTCGCCGACCTCGCCGCCCGGGCCGGTGACGACGTTCAGCGCGCCGGGCGGGAGCCCGGCTTCGAGGAACGCGCGGCCGAGCTCGAGGGTCGTGAGCGGCGTCCAGCTCGCGGGCTTGAGCACGACCGTGTTGCCCGTGATGAGCGCCGGTCCTACCTTCCAGACCGCCATCATGAACGGATAGTTCCACGGAGTGATCGACGCGACGACTCCGACCGGCTCGCGCCGGAAGATCGTCGTTCCCTCGCCGGTGAACTCGCCGGGGCTCTTCGCCTCCAGCGTGCGTCCGGCCCCGGCGTAGAAGATCAGATTGTCGACCGAGAACGGCAGGTCCGCGTCCTGGGCCTGCTTAATCGTCTTCCCCTGGTTGCGGCTCTCCAGCTCGGCGAGCTGCGGGAGGCGCTGCGAGAGGAGCTGCGCCGCCTTGAGGAACACCTCGCCCCTTGCCCGCGGTGGCAGGCGGGGCCACGGGCCTTTGTCGAACGCCGCGCGCGCGGCATCGATCGCGCGGCGGGCGTCCTCGCGCGCGCCCCGCGGAACGTCCTCGAGCCGGGTCGCGTCGTACGGGCTCACGACGGGCGCCGTCGCCTCGTTCGACGCATCGACCCACTCGCCTCCGATCAGCATCTTGAGCGCCATCCGCCCACCGCGCTCTGCGAGTCCGGTCCGTCTAAATAGGCTGCCGACGCCGACCGTGGCTCCCTCGGAAGAGCGGGCCATGGCATACCTTATCAGGGGAGAGCCCGTCGGCCGGCGGGCGTGGCGACCGCCCGGTGCTGTGAAGCCTCAGACGCGCAACATCGTCGTCATCGCGATCGTCGTGCTCCTGGTGCTGGCCGGGATCGGGAGTTACTTCGCGCTCAAGGACTTCACGACGAACTGCGGACCCAATCAGCGCGCGTTCATCTGCATCGACCAGGCGGAGATCCCGGACTCCCTCGACCCGGACGTAACGTTCACGACGCCCGGCTGGGCGGCGGTCCAGCAGGTCTACCAGGGGTTGGTGAACTACAACGGCACGAGCGTGACGAACTTTTCGGGCGTCCTCGCGTCGAACTGGACGGTCACGAGCGAATACAACCCCGACACGCTGTCGAACACCTCGACGTACACCTTCGAGCTCCGCCCCGGGGTCGTCTTCTCGAACGGGGACCCGTACAACGCCTACGTCCAATGGTACAGCTTCTATCGGAGCCTGCTGCTGGCGCAGGGACCTCAGTTCATCCTGGAGGAGAACTTCTTTTCCACGAACTTTTCCCCGGCGAATCCGCTCTCATACTACTCGAATCTGACGAGCGCGGTCATCCCCGCGAACAACACGCTCGTCTCCGACCTCAACAGCTGGAACTTCTTCGACCCGAGCGCGAGCGAGATCGCCCTGATGGAGCTGCCGAACCAATCGTTCCAGGTGATCAACAGCGAGTCGATCGCGCTGAATCTCGGCTACGGATACCTCGCCAGCAATTACACCTACTTGCTCGCGTCGATCTCCGCGCCCAACTCGTACGCGGTCGATCCGGCGTGGGTCGACGCGAACGGCGGCATCCAACTGATCGCCGGGGTCGGGCAGGTCAACGACTACACTTCCGAGCATACGCTCGGTACCGGCCCGTACCTCCTGAACGGGTACAACCCGGCGGGCGGCGGCGGGTACACGCTCACACCGAATCCACGGTACTGGGGGGCGAGCGCCGCGGCGACCGAGCCGTGGAACGTGAACCTGCAACCCGCGAACACCTCGGTCGAAGTGATCTTCCAGGACACGATCGACATCACGATCAACGACCTCCAGCACGGCACGGTGCAGGGCGCGTCGTTCGCCTACGTCGGCCCGTCGACGATCGCCCAGCTCCAGGGTTTCACGAACGTGCAGGTCGACCCGCTCCCGATCATCTACGGGGCCACCAGCGGCTCCTGGTGGATCTTCCTCAACTCGAGCGTCTACCCGTTCAACAACCTCTCGGTGCGCGCGGCCATCGCCCACGCGATCAACTACACTCAGATCATCAGCGACGCGTTCGGAGGGTACGGTTCCCAGTGGGTCGGCCCCGTGCCGCCGGCGTACCCGTACAACAACAACGTCACAGCACAAGAGCCGTACTACAGCTACGACCCGGCCCTCGCGCAACAGGAGATCCAGAATTCGCCGTGCAAGAACGCGGCCTGCAAAGGCACGGTGATGAACTACATGTACCTGAACGTCGGCGCCGATTGGTCGGAGACGGCCGACCTGCTGGAGATCGACCTCGCGGCGATCAACATCACGATCAACCCGGTGCCCGTGAGCTTGGACGAGATCTACGAGGAGCAGGGGCTCGACCCCGACGGCGCCTGCGTCTCCTCGACCTCCGCGAACGGCGGGCCGTTCTACATCGGGCAGGAGTTCTACACGTCCGACTACATCTCGCCGGACGACTGGACGCAGAACGACGCCGTGAACCTGGGCAGCGCGAACCGCTGCATGGCCGGCTTCAACAACGCGACCGTCAACGCCGACACCTACCTCGCCGCGAGCGACTCGAACCCGGCCGACCTCACGGCGTACTACACCAACATGACCGAGATCATGTACGACAACTACACCGAGCTCTGGCTGGTCGTGCCGACGTCGTTCGCGGTCTACGCGACCGACCTCCACGGGTACGTCTTCAATCCGATGGCGAGCGCCGAGCCGTTCTCGATCGGGTTCAACACGCAGTGGCTGACCTAGGGGTCGGCCCACGCCGGACGCAGAACGTTCACGCCGGGGCCGGCGGCGCCGGACCGGTCGCGAGCAACGTCTCGGGGGCGATGTCCTTGACCTCCTCCGCGCGGTGACACGATACGAGCCGGTTCCCGAGTCCGGGGACCGTGGTCAGCGGCGGGTCCTCCACCCGGCACCGATCGATCACGAACGGGCAGCGCGCGGCGAACCGGCAGCCGGGTTTCGGGTCGACGAGCGACGGAATGTCCCCTCCGATCCGATACCGCGTTCTCCGGCGCCTCGGGTCCGGGAACGGGACGGCCGCGAGCAGCGCCTTGGTGTACGGGTGGACCGGGTGCTCCAGCACCTCCCGGACCCCGCCGACCTCGACCAGTCGGCCGAGATACATCACCGCGACCCGGTCCGCGACGAAGCGGACCGCGGCGACGTTGTGGGTGATGAGGACGTAGGAGAGCCCCCGTTCGCGCTGCAAGGTCACGAGACGGTTCAGGATCTGCGCCTGGACCGCGACGTCCAGCGCGCTCGTCGGCTCGTCCAGCACGATCATCGACGGGTTGACGATCAGCGCCCGCGCGAGGGAGATCCGCTGGCGGCCACCGCCCGAGAACTCGTGCGGGTACTGGTCCAGGCAGTCCGACGGGAGGCCGACGGTCGGCAGGAGCTCCGCTACGGCCGCGCGGACGGCCGCCCGGGTGATCCGCGGCGGTACCTCGGGGAGGATCGGCTCGGCGGGCGGCACGGGTTCGGGCGGGAGGCTCGCGCCGGGCGCCTGCGGCGCGGCGCGCGCGGCGTCGTACTTCGCGCGGGTGAGACGGTACAACTCCTGCGCGCGTCGGTACTCCTCGGGCGCTCGGGCCCGCTGGTCGGTCGCGATCTGCCGGTCGATCGGATTCTGGGCGCGGAGCGGCTCCCCGACGATCTGCCAGACCCGAAGCCGCGGGTCGAGCGAGCCGACCGGGTCCTGAAAGACGATCTGGATGTTCTTCCGCCAGTGGCGGAGCGCCGTGCCGCGGAGGTGGGTGATGTCCTCTCCGTTGAACCGGATCGTCCCTCCGGTCGGCTCGTGGAGTCGGGCGATCGCCCACCCGAACGTCGTCTTGCCGGAGCCGGATTCGCCGATCAGGCCGAGCGCTTCCCCTCGGCCGACCGTGAGCGAGACGCCGTCGACCGCGTGCACCGCGCGGGAGGACCGGCCCTGGAACGTCTCGGTGAGGCTCCGCGTGATCGGGAAGAACTTCTCGAGGCCCTCGGTCTCGAGAAGCGGCGGTGACGCGCTCACGGGAGGTTCGGCACCTCCTCCTTGAAGTAGCAGGCGCTCCGGTGGATGTGCCGCGACGCCGGCGGCGCGGTCGGGTCGACCGGCGCCAGCGGCGGGGTCTCGCCTTTGCAGATCTCGCGGGCGAGCGAACAGCGGGGATGGAAGCGGCAGCCCGACGGCGGCCGGGACAGATTCGGTACCGCGCCGGGGATCGTGCTGAGCGGTCCATCGCCCTTGTAGTGCGCCGGAGCCGCCTTCAGCAGCATCTTCGTGTACGGGTGGCGCGGGTCACGGAACACCTCGGCGACCGGACCGTATTCCACGATCCGGCCGGCGTACATCACCCCCACCTCGTCCGCCGTCTCGGCGATGACGCCGAGGTCGTGGCTGATGAACAGGATCGCCGCGTGGACCTCGTCGATCAGCTCCTTCATCAGCGTCAGCACCTGCGCTTGGATCGTCACGTCGAGCGCGCTCGTCGGTTCGTCCGCGATCAGGAGCGACGGTTTCTCCGACAGCGCCATCGCGATCATGATGCGCTGGCGCATGCCGCCGGAGAGCTCGTGCGGGTAGAGGTTCAGGATCGTCTCGGGGTCGTTGATGCGCACGAGCCGCAGGTAGTTCAGGACCTCCTCGCGGAGCTGCGAGCGGGTGGCGAGCCGGTCGTGGACCGCCTCCTCGGCGGCACCGCTCGGTACAATCGCCTTCGACAGCGAGCCCGCCACGGTCGTCGTGATCTGGGGCTTCGAGTAGTCGAACGGCTGGTCGCCGCCCTGGAACGACTTGAGCCACCCCATCTCGCGGTAGTGACGGATCCGGATCGACTCGGCGATCTGGTCGAAGACGCGGAACGCGGGGTTGAGCGAGTTCAGCGGCTCCTGGAAGATCATGCCGATGCCGGTGCCCCGGACCATCGGGAGGTTGCGCTTCGACACCTTGACGAGGTCGGTGCCGCGGAAGATGACCGTGCCCGAGCCGATGGTCGCCGGGGGCTCGGGGAGCAGCCGCGGGATCGCCTTCGCGAGCGTGCTCTTGCCGCAACCGGTCTCGCCGACGATCCCGATCACCTGGCCGGGCTCGATCTCGAGCGACACGTCCGAGACGGCGAAGAACGTCCCCGCGCCGACCGTGTACGTGACGGAGAGGTTGTCGACGGTGACGACGGGATCGGTCACGCACCACCTCCGGGGTCGGGGGCGCCGAGCGGGCTCTCCGACTCCGGCTCCGTCTCGGGTCCGGCCGGCAGGGCGGACGGAGCCTCCGCCGGCGGTTCGGGGGCCGTCCCGCGCACGAACGCCCGCCGCGTCCGCGGGTCCAGGATGTCGCGGAGACCGTCGCCCAGCAGACTGAACGCGATGACGGTGACGAACACCGCCAGGCCCGGCGCCAGGACCAGCCACGGGTAGCTCGAGATCGGCGCCGAACCCTGATAGTAGGCGAGCATCGAGCCCCACTCGGGCGTCGGGCCCGGGTACCGGGTCGCGACCCCGATGTAGGCGATCGTCGAGTACGTCACGAGGACGGTCCCGATATCGAGAGTGAAGTAGACGATCAGCGGCTCGGTCACGTTCCGGAGCACGTGCCGCAGCAGGATCCGGTTCTCGGTCACGCCGGCCGCCCGCGCGGCGGTGACGTACGGGAGGTGCTTCACCGACAGTACTTCCCCGCGCACGAGGCGCACGTAGTACGGCCACCAGGTGATCGTGATCGCGATCGCCACGTTGACGATCGAGATCCCGAGCACCCGAGTGATCGCGAGCGCGAGAATGAGGCTCGGGAACGAGAGGAAGATGTCGGTGACGCGCATGATCGAGATCGAGGTGTAGCCGGCGACGGTGCCCGGGGTGTCGTAGAACCCGGCGAGGAGCCCGAGCACTCCTCCGATGACCAAGGACGCCCCGGCGATCGCGATCCCGAGTCCGAGGTCCAGCGGGAGCGCCAGCATGACGTTCGAGTAGACGTCAAAGCTCAGACCGTCGGTCCCGAACGGGTGCTTCCAGGACGGCGGCGCGTAGATCGGACCGGTCTCCTGGGTCGGGCCGTACGGGACGAGGACGTGCGGGGCGACCGCGACGGTCAGCGCGACGATGCAGATGAACGCGACCAGGAGGAAGCCGAACAGGGAGAGGGGGTTCGCGCGCAGCACCCGCCAAAAGACGACGAGCGGGTGGTCGGTGCGACGCGGCGTCGAAGGGCCCGCGGACGCCGTCAGGGACCACTACCTCCAATCGACCCGTGGGTCGAGAATGCCGTACATGATGTCCGCGATCATGTTCGCGACGACGACCCCGATGGCGAAGATCACCACGACCGCGATCGCGCCGTCGAAATTCGCGGTCGTCCCGCCCCCGCCGATCGCGTCGTAGGCGTACTGGCCGATCCCGGGCCAATCGAACACCTCTTCGATGACGACCGTGCCCGCGAGGAGTCCGCCCGCCGTGACGCCCAGGACCGTGGTCGTCGTGATGAGCGCGTTGCGGAGCGCGTGCTTGTACAACACCCAGAACTCGCCGAGCCCCTTCATCCGTGCCGAGCGGACGTAGTCGAGCGGCAGGACCTCCAGCATCGACGCCCGCGTCATGCGGGTCGCGATCCCCATGTTGATGAACGCGAGGACCGACGCCGGTAGGATCAGGTGCTCGATCGCGTTGACCGTGTAGGGAAAATTGCCGGCCAGTAACGCGTCGACGACCGACATGTGCGTATACTGGGGGAACGGGGGCACGACGGTCGAGTACTCGCCCTCGGTCGGAAGGCCGAGCGCCGGACCGATGAACACCGCCGCGATCACCGCCCCCAGGTACGTCGGAGTCGCCCATCCGCTCAGGTAGAAGATCCGGACGAGGTGGTCGGCCCACCGCCCCGAGTACTGCGCCGCGATGACGCCGAGAGGGATCCCGACCACGATCATGATGAACAGGGCCGCGAGCACGAGCTCGACCGTCGCGGGCAGGTCGGCCGCGATCGCCGAGTAGACCGGGTCGCCGTACGGCGAGGCGCCCCAGTTCCCTTGCAACAGGCTGGTGAAGTACGCGACGAACTGCGTGGGGAGCGGCGCCCCGTACTTCGCGTTGCACGCGTTGATGACGGCCGAGCCCGCGTGCGGGTAGACGGCGTTGCAGAGCCCGCTGAGCTTGAGGTGCGTGCAGATGAAGGTGAGGACGATGACGCCGAGGACGACGGGGATCAGCTGGAGGAGTCGCTTGACGATGAAGATCAGGAGGTCGCCCGGATTGCGTCCCATCCCCGGAAGGAACCCCCCTAGCCGGGGCGCCGACGGACGGCCGGCCCTCGCATCTTCGGACCTAACACCTTCCCCTACTTAGGGCCCTACGACGGGGGTCGACCCCGACCGGACCTCGTTACGGAAGGTAATCGCGGGGAAGGGTCCGGAGCTCTTTGAACGTCTCGTGGGCGACGGCAATGAACTTCTCGATGTCCTTCTCCGTGTGGGCGCTCGAGAAGGTGATGCGCTCGTAGTTGTCGGGGTGGATGTAGATCCCGCGGTCGAGCAGCAGCTGGTGGTGCCGCAGGTAGAGGTTCCAGTCGATCTGCAGCGACTCCCGGTAGTTCGTGATCTTCTTGCGGCGCGTGAAGAAGAACTGCAGCATCCCGTTGACCGACTGGGCGATTACCGACACCTTCGAGTCGTGGCCGGCCTCCTCGAGACCCTTCTCCAGTTTCTGCGTCAGCTTCGCCCAGCGGGCGTAAAGGTCCTCGCCGCCCCGGTGGAGCATCTTCAGGTTCGCGAGCGCGCCGGCGAGCGAGAGGTTGTTCGCGAAGTACGTGCCGCCGAACGAGATCCGCCCCGGCGCGATCAGGTCCATGTACTCGGCCTTCCCCGAGACGGCCGAGATCGGCACGCCGCCGCCGAGCGCCTTCGCCCAGCAGGAGATGTCCGGCTCGACCCCGTAGAGCTGCTGCGCCCCGCCCGGGGCGACGCGGAAGCCGGTGAACACTTCATCGAAGATCACGAGGAGGTCGTTCTCGTGCGCGATCTCGACCAGGCGCTTCAGGTAGCCGTCCGCCGGCGGGATCACGCCGGCGTTCGCCATGATCGGCTCGAGGATGACGCAGGCGAGACGGTCGCGGTACCGCTTGACCATCCGCTCGAACGAGACGAGCGAGTTGTACTGCGCGACCATCACGTAGTCCGTCACGCCGGGCGGGATGCCGGCCGAGTTCGGCAGGGGGCGGGGGTACTCGTCGAGCCCCGCGACGATCGGCGGCGCTTCCGCGCTGATCAGCGCGTAGTCGTGCTGGCCGTGGTAGTGGCCCTCGAACTTCAGGATGGCGTCCTTGCCCGTGACGGCCCGCGCGATCCGGATCGCGTTCTGGGTCGCGTCCGAGCCGTTCGAGCAGAAGGCGACGCGCTCCGCGTTCGGGACCATCTTCCGGAACAGCTTCGCGACCTCGATCTCGAGCGCCGTCGGCGCGGCGAAGTGGACGCCGAGCTCCGCCCGGTCCTGGATCGCCTTGACCTGCTCCTTCGGCGCGTGGCCGTTGATGAGGCAGCCGTAGCCGAGGTTGAAGTCGAGGTACTCGTTCCCGTCCTCGTCCCAGATCCGCGCGCCCTTCCCGGCCGCGATGAACGGGGGGCACGGGTCGTACGAGGCGACCCGGATCAGCGAGCTCGACGCGTTCGGGATGTACTTCTTGCCTTCCTCGAACAGCTTCGCGCTCTTCTTCAGCTTCGGGACGAGGCGGGCGATCGGGATGGGGAGCGCCTCCGGCTCGGGGGTCGCGGCCGGGGCGGCCGCCGGCGCCTCCGTGGTTTCCGCGGACGGCGCCTCGACGGGGACCTTCTTGCCGGTCTCTTCGACCGCGGGCGTCGGCGCCGGCTGCACGTCGGAGTCCGCGGCCTTGAGCGCGCCCGCCGGCAGACGTTCCGATCGCGGTTCCCGCGTCAGAACGTCGGTTCCCCGCACGGGGGAGGTCGGTACCGGGGCGGGTTGCGGTTCCGCCATAGAGCACGCATCGCGAGCGGTTTCGGACCCCGAGTGGCCTATATATAATTGGCTCAACGCGAGAACCCGTTATACGGGTCGCAACGCAAAGTATGCATCAAACGCTGTGTAATGTTTCGGGCTCGTTAGGCTGCAAATACATCAATTGGCTCCGCTCAAAATAACCGAAACGGCGAAATTCCGCCGTTTTGTCGGCGTCTTCACTCCTTTCGGAGCGGCGGCAGAGGGTTTTCGGGCGGGACGATGGTGGTCTCGATGCCTCGCTTCGCGAGGGCCGCCCGGAACGGTCCGGCGGGCACGCAGCGCTCGGGCGGCACGACCCCGACCTCGCGGATCTGACCGGTCGCGATCAGCTCCGCGCCGACCGCGCCCGCGACCCCGACGGCGTACTCGGTCGCGACCAGATGCCAGTCGCGCCGGGCCGGGAACCGCGCGATCGCGTGGCGCACGACGGGGCGCCCGCCCTGCGCGCCGCGGAGCTCGATGTCGCAGACCTCCCAGTCGACCGCGTCGACGCCCTCGGGGATGCCGAGCAGCTTCTCGCGCTTCAGCAGCGCGAGCGTGAACTCCTTCGGTAGCACGGACTGGCCCCGCACGTCCAGCGGGCGGTCGGAGCCGAGCCCGAGCAGCGCCATCGTGCGGAGTACCTCGATGCCCGGCCCGCCCTCCTTCCACTCGCAGTGCCGGAGCCCCTTCTCCTTCAGGCTCTCGGGAAGAGTGGCGGGTTCGGAGTGCAGCGTGCGATAGACGCGGGTCGTCCCGACCGGGGCGGCGAACTCGAACTCCTCGGCGCCCGTCATCGGCGGGTACTCGCGGTACTCTCCGTTCTCGAAGATGACGGCGGGCAACACCATCTCGTCGAGGAACGTGCTCGGCGACCAGGTGAAGACGATCTCCGGTCCGCCGACGGTGAGGTCCCGCCAGCCGTCCCGGATGACGATCGAGTCGACCCGGTCGAGGTCGCGCGTGGCTTCCATCGCGAGGACGTTCGAGATCCCCGGCACCTGTCCGAGTCCGGGGATCGCGAGCAGTTTCGCGGCCCGGAACTGGGGGTCCAGCGCCAGCTGGCGACGGGTCATGTGGAAGAGCCCGCCGAAGTCGAGGTACGGCACCCGCGCCTCGAGCGTCGCCTCCATGACGGTGAGGTTGAATCCGTACTGGACGGCGTTCACGACGACATCCGCTCCGCGCAGGAGCCCGACGAGCGCCGGCCGGTCCCGAACGTCGAGCGCGCTCGCCGACGCCTTGGACCCGGCGGCGCGGGCGGCGGCCTCCGCGAGGCCGATGTCGAGGTCGGCCGCGACCACCGCGTCGAAGACGCCGTTCGTGGCCAGGTCCCGGACGGCGCACCGACCGGTCAGACCGCCGCCGCCCAGAACGACCGCCCGCACGCCCGA
>Ga0187783_10000884_pt1 | contig 22020 bp, 19 predicted proteins | sample 1015_SJ02_MP02_2_FD_132471 | JGI IMG/M metagenome (GOLD analysis project Ga0187783, IMG submission 132471) | Tropical peat soil microbial communities from peatlands in Department of Meta, Colombia - 1015_SJ02_MP02_20_MG | ecosystem: Environmental > Terrestrial > Soil > Wetlands > Peat | place...
ATCGGGTTTGGTTACTGGCCAGGGACCACAGCAGGAGGAGAACCTGGTCTCTCAGCTTATGGATCAAATTGCCGACCGCGTTGCCAGTGAGTTGCGGAAATCGCATCCCCCCTCACCGCAATAGGCTCATTGGCGATCCACCCCTTCAACACGAACCGATTGTGCTCCGAAGCAGGCAGTTTGCCTACGGCGATGAGACCGGCACTGTGTTGTTGGGCGGACATCTTTTTTGTGGTGACAATCAGTGAAAGTTGTGGAGATTTTCCGATACGGACCACCGAATGTAATTCAAGTGGCCGACAGCAGTTGCCCAGAACCGTCTTCGGGTCAGCTGCGAGTTCTAGCGCTGCCGGGGTCGGGCCCTGGGATGCACTCCTGCGTGAAGGTCAGAGCGGAGTACCACCGACGTTGCCCTTGATTCTTGGTTCCGACATTGCTGGCATCGTCGATGTCATCGGCGCGGGCGTCTCGGCTTTCAGCGTGGGAGACGAGGTCTACGGTCTAACCAACCAGCATTTCACCGGTGGCTACGCGGAGTATGCCTTGGCCACCGCGTCCAGCACGGCACGGAAGCCTAAGAGCCTAAGCTTTATCCAGGCCGCATCGGCTCCCGTCGTGGCAGTCAAGGCCTGGCAAATGCTCTTCGATTACGCGCACGCCGTTGCGGGACAAAAGGTCCTGATCCACGCTGGGGCGGGGAACGTGGGCGCCTATGCCGTGCAAATGGCCCGAAACGCAGGGCTGGAAGCTCTCGCAACTGCCTAGGCGGAGACCCGTGCACGTTCCTTCGGAGTGCTCAAGCCCGGCGGCGTTTTGGTTTCGGTGGTGTCATCGCCAATGCCCAAGGATCTTGCCGAGAAAGCAGGAGTGAAGGCGATCTGTTTTCTTGTGGAGGTCACCACAGCCCGATTGAACGCTATCGCCGAACAGTTCGACAGCGGGACAATCGTTGCTCAAGTGGGAACCGTGCTGCCGCTCGAAGACGCCCAAGCGGCACATGACATGTTATCCGGGGCACCTCACGCGCGCGGCAAGCTTGTATTGAGCGTTGCTGCTTAGAGAGACCTTGGATATCTGAAGACAGGCAATGATATCGGGTTCGTCGATCGTGGAACGAGCAATTCTGAGGCTGCCGGACGCGTGTGCTGGAAGGTTACCAATCCCACACACAATTAAGGCTATCGAGGACTAAATGCATTTTTTGGGGCCTGGTACAGATGCTTTGTGGCCCATTTGCCGGGAGGACAGTGCTTTGCGACAATGGCTAAAGCTCCAGAGGAGGATTCATGGCAACACTCAGAGTCGCACCTAAACCAGAGGCCGCAAGAATGAAGGTCGCACAGATTTCCAAACCGGGAGGAGATTTTGAGATCGTCGAGCGCGAGATTCCTGAACCAGGTGCAGGACAAGTGCGCATCAAGGTGCGGGCCTGCGGTGTCTGCCACAGTGACGAGCTCACGAAAGAAGGCAAATGGCCTGGAATTCAATATCCACGCGTTCCCGGACATGAAGTGGCGGGCGTTATCGACGAAGTGGGTACTGGGGTTTCCGCATGGAAGAAAGGTCAGCGCGTTGGTGTCGGTTGGCACGGCGGGCAAGACAATACGTGTCGCGAGTGCCGGCGCGGAGATTTTCGCAACTGTCAAAATCTCAAAGTCTGCGGGATCAGCTATGACGGCGGTTACCAGCAATACATGGTGGCTCCCATCGAGGCCCTGGTACCGATACCGGAAACCTTAAGCGACGCCGACGCAGCACCGCTACTCTGCGCCGGAATCACGACCTACAATGCGCTGCGGCACGGCGGTGCGTTCCCCGGCGACCTGGTTGCGGTCCTGGGGATTGGCGGCCTGGGTCACCTGGGAATTCAATTCGCGAACAAGTCCGGTTATAAGGTTGCCGCAATCGGCCGCGGCGCTGAAAGCGCATCGCTCGCCAAGAAACTCGGAGCGAGCGTCTATATAGACAACCAATCGACGAACGGAGCCCAGGCTTTGCAAAAACTGGGTGGCGCGCAGGTCATTCTAGCGACCGCCCCAAGCTCGAAAGCCATGTCCGAAATCATCGACGGTCTGGCGCCGAACGGCACGCTCATGGTGATCGGTGCGACGTTCGATCCCATTGAGGTCGCGCCGATTCAGCTCATTACCGGAAGTCGAAGGATTCAGGGCTGGGCTGCAGGAACGCCGGCCGATTCCGAGGATACCCTGCGCTTTGCCGAACTAAGTGGTGTGCGTCCAATGATTGAAACTTATCCGCTCGAGAGAGCGGCGGAGGCTTACGCACGCATGATGAGCGGCAAGGCAGAGTTCCGCGTCGTTCTGACCATGTAATGTCGGCTCACAGCACGATCCCGAAACGCGGGAGCATGAGTCTGACAGGTTTCGATAACAGCATTCAAGAGACGCGTATTTCATATACGACTTTGTCGACGTCAACCCGTGCGCAAGCTGCGGCGAGGAGGCCAGGAGAGCCAGCTACCAACTCATGTCAAACGCCGTCCGGAGGTGTTTCACCGTTCCTCCCAGAGTCGTGTTCACAATTTCCGTGTTTTGATGTGCGGATTTGAAGTGAAACCCCGCGTGATGCTAGGCCACCAATGTCATGGTGTGATTACGGGAGGGTTAAGAGATGCGCTTTCATCGCTCGGCCGCGTGCTCCGCTGCTATCGCCGCCACTCGTGGGGACTACCGCAATCGGACAATAGGTGAGCCGGCTCCTTACTTCTGACTAAGAAGGTAAAGATCAGCCTGACCTCCAGGACGCGCGTAGACGATGGTGGACAGATCGCGAGAGAAGTCGTAGCCGTTCCCCGCATAACTCAAACTGAAAGCGAACGGAACTTTGAGCGCGACTTGATCGGGACCAACCAATTTGCCGTCGCGCCAAGGCTGGCGATGAATGGTAACCTCTCCGCGAGATGCAACGGCATATAGGAAGGACTTTTCGTCGGCGGCAAACTCAGCATTAAAAGTCGTAACTCCCGGCAGAAGTTGCATGCACTTCTTCTCCACAACCGAGAACTCTGAGACCCCAACTCTCTGGCCGGAGAAGTCTGAACTGAGGATATATTTTCCATCCTTAGAAATATCGGTTGGCAATCCGCAGCCTTCAACGAGCAGCTCTGTCGGACCCTGTAAGCTGGCTCTCCAGGTGGCAAAAGTCGAGGTACCACTCTTCGGACGCCCGCTAAGGTATATGGAATTCTCGTCTACCCCCCAGAGCACCATGGCGATGAAGCTTGCCGGTACCTGAATTTGCCGGAGGTTGCTGCCGTCAGCGCCAACCACGTAGGCGCGCCCTTGGTCGGTTGAGCTGTTGTCCGAGAATCCGAGCTTGGAACCGTCCTTCGACCAACTCCCGGTTGAAAGATCCGCGGCCGAAGCCAACTTCATCCGGTTCCTGCCGTCGATACCGGAAACCCAAAGTTCGGATCGCCTCTTTTCCGGCAGCGTGACGTACATGACACGCTTACCGTCGGGTGAGATGACCGGCTGGGTAGCGTTCTCCGAGACTACATCGGCTGACTCCTTGGATCGTACGTGATAAGCCTCCAGCGTACCGGAGGACTTGCCATTCACGTAGTAAATCCCCTTGCCGGTGGGGTCGAGCATGGGTGAGTCATCGGGCCCAGGACCAAATGTGATCTGAGTCAGAATTCTCTCGGCCAGCCAGTACTTCCATATATTGGTCAGCCCGTTGACCGTGCGGCTGAGCAGAACAGACTCTCCCGGATCGTCCCAGGCACGGATAACACCGGGCGCTTCCCCTAAATCGTCGGCGCCGCGCGGGGACAGAGTGACTTTGTAGAGCCACACTTTTCCCAGTGCCACCTTTCGGGCAGCCACCAGCAAAGCTTTCCCATCGGGGTAAGAAAGCATCCCCAGAGGCTTTTCGGAAGGATTGAAGGTGTACACCTCTTCCTCTCCCAGCCCTGATTTATCCGCGCGGAAGATGGCCTGACTGTCGCCCTTCAGATAGAGAATCGAGTTGCCTTCGGGTGAGGGCGCCAAACCAAAGCCGGAGACGACCCTGCGCGGAGATCCGCCCAACGTGGGCACAGCCCAGGTCTCGTATTGACCCAAAATGCGGCGATAGTAAATTTCGGACCCATCCGGCGAAAAACTGTCTACCAGTTTGTCGCCTTCGTCGCTGGTGAGTTCGAGAGGATCGCCACCGGAGGAGAGCATAACGAAAACCTGGAACACACCACCGGCTGGGGAGGTGAAGGCCACCGTGTGCCCATCGGGCGACAGTGAGGCGCGATCCATGGGCTTGTTCCAATGGCTGATCTGCACAATTTTCGAGGGACCGGATGAAGGCGGGCGATGCCAGTGTTTGTACGCCGCAAATCCACCGGCAAGCAGGGCAAGCATCACCAAGAATGTGACTGCGAAAAGTTTCTTCCTGGGCTTTGCTGTTGTATCGGGTAGGGTGGTTGCTGCCGGAACCGCCGGGTGTGTACCGCTTGCTTCCGGCACAGGGATCCTGCCCGAAGTGGTGTCTCTGCGCATACGCTTCAGGTCGGCACGCATTTCGGCAGCCGACTGGTAACGCAAGTCGCGATCCTTCTCTAGAGCCTTATGGATGATTCGTTCCAGTTCGAGCGGGAGGTCAGGATTCAGGCGCACCGGAGATACCGGAGCACGGTTCAGTATGGCTTCGAAAATCAAACCTGAGCTCTCACCACGGAAGGGCGGCGTGCCCGTGGACATCTCATAGAGCACGGCCCCAAAAGAAAACAGGTCCGTGCGAGCATCCAGTTCCTTGGCCTGGATCTGCTCGGGAGACATGTATGCGATGGTTCCTACCGCCGTACCCGGACTGGTTAAGTGGCTGGCACTCGAGGCGAGGGTTGCTGCGGAGAGTTCAACCGCTTCCGGTTTGCCTGAATCCGTGACCTTCGCTAACCCGAAGTCGAGGATTTTGGCGTGTCCGCGCTTGGTCACGAACAGGTTCGCGGGTTTGATATCACGATGGACAATGCCTGCGGCATGGGCGGCATCGAGTGCGTCCGCAATTTCGATGGCGAGCGATTGTAGGGTTTCGCCTTCCAAAGGCCGTCCGCCAATCCGGTGCTTCAGGGTCACCCCGTCGAGAAATTCCATGGCAATGAAGGACTGTCCGTCCAGCTCGCCAATGTCGTAAATGGTACAGATATTAGGGTGATTGAGTGCTGAGGCAGCCTTGGCCTCGCGGCGGAAACGACTCAACGCTTGCGAGTCCTTGGCCACGTCGTCAGGCAAAAACTTCAGGGCGACGAATCGGTCCAGCCGAATATCCTCGGCCTTGTAGACCACTCCCATGCCTCCCCCACCAAGTTTTTCCAGGATGCGGTAGTGGGAGATAGTTTGCCCGATCATCTGACACGACGCGAGGTCATGTTATGGCGCGACGCCAGGGCAAGTCAATCACAGCGAACAGTTTGACGGCATATAGAAGGGCGCTGGCGAGGTGCCCGAGCAAAGGCGCCAGTGTACCCGGGCGTCCCACCGTGCAAGCTACGAGATCCCCCCGCTGGAGCGTCGGGATACTCCTTCGCGCATCGAACGCGCCCCATGCCAAGCTCCCGCGGTAATTAGCCGTTGACTTGAATAACTGACCTGTCTTATAAGAGACGCTGGTTGGTGAATCAGGGAAGCCGGTGAGAATCCGGCACGGCCCCGCCACTGTAAGCACGGAGAGTTCGAGCGAACAATGCCACTGGGGTGACCTGGGAAGGCGGCTCGAAATCGAAGATGCGCAAGTCAGGAGACCGACCAACCACCCACAATCAGTTGATCGACTTCGAAGGGAGAGTCGATGGCGATGTCTTCGAACCAACTACTGCAGTTGGATTAAGAACCGTCGCAGTCTGTTTCCCTCCAGAACTGGACAGTACCCGTGCCGCCAGCCATGGAGATATACCCGAGACACGTGACGCTGGTGCTCGGTGGAGCCCGTAGCGGCAAGAGCCACTATGCACAGGCTCTGGCGTCCGGCTACAGGCGGGTCACCTTCCTCGCTACGGCGCGTCGGAGCGACGCTGAGATGCGAGAGCGAATCGCCAGGCATCGGCGCGAGCGGCCCGCTTCGTGGAAGACCGTCGAAGTTCCGCTTGACCTTCACAAGACAATCGCATCCGAGTCTCTAAAGGCAGACCTGCTGCTGGTGGATTGCCTCACGCTGTTTGTGGCGAACGCCATGCGTCGCAACCGAAAAAAGAGCAGCGCCCGCGTGGTCACCGAGCAGGTGTGTGAGGCAATCCGCGTATCGAAGGCTTCCGTAATCGTCGTGTCCAACGAGGTCGGTAGCGGAATTGTGCCCGCGTATCGCTCGGGGCGAATCTATCAAGACCTGCTGGGACAGATGAACCAGCAAATTGCCAAGATCGCTGACACAGTGATCCTAATGATTGCAGGCATTCCTGTGATGGTGAAAGGACAGCACGAGGAGAGCAGGTGACCGAACGGCAGCGTGTCCGATCAGAAGAACGGGAAATCGACAGTGTGGAGTATCTAGCGCATGGTTGAGGTTTGCACAAGCCAATCGGCTCGAGAGGTCGTACGGGACATCGCGGACCAGGTAGCTGCCATTGACCCGCAGTGGCAGCAACGTGCTCTTCGACATTTACACGATCTCACGAAACCGGTCGGAAGTCTTGGGCGGCTCGAAGAAATCGCCACACGGCTGGCGGACATCCAGCAGAAAGACCTCCTCGACTGTAACAGTAAGACAATCTTTACGCTCGCCGCAGACCATGGTGTGACCGAGGAAGGCGTGAGCGCCTACCCCAAGGCCGTTACGGCACAGATGGTTAGGAATTTTCTCATGGGTGGTGCGGCCATCAACGTCCTTTGCCGACAGTTCGGGATTGAAGTCGTGGTCGTCGATATCGGAGTGGATGGGAAGATGGACCTGGCTACGGGACTCGTGGATCGAAAGATCTCGAGCGGTACTCATAATATCGCCCGCGGACCGGCAATGAGCGAAGCCGAACTGGCGACGGCCTTGCTGGTGGGAGTCGGGTTGGCGGCGGATGCGGCTCAACGTGGTCGAACGCTGATTGGAACCGGGGAAATGGGGATCGGAAACACTACGGTGGCGAGCACCATCACGACCGTACTTACGGGAAGGCCGGCATCTCATGTGACGGGAATGGGAACGGGTTTGGACTCTGCCGGCGTCGAACGAAAGATCGCCGTAATTGAGCGCGCGATTGCGGTGAATCGCCCGGATCCAGGCGATGCGTTCGACATCCTGCAAAAAGTCGGTGGATTCGAAATTGCCGGATTGACCGGCCTGATGCTCGGCGCCGCCGCGCGGCGACTTGCGGTAGTCGTCGATGGTTTCATTTCGACTGCAGCCGCAGCCCTGGCCTGCGCCATTCAGCCTCGAGTCGGAGGTTTCCTGTTTGCCGGGCATCGATCCAGCGAACCCGGCCATGGAGCACTTCTTGAACTCATCAGGCAACGTCCGCTGCTCGATCTCGAAATGCGGCTGGGTGAAGGCACGGGGTCGGCGCTGGCAATGGCAGTGATTGAGTCTGCGGCCAGGCTGTTCAACGAAATGGCGACTTTCTCCTCTGCGCGTGTCAGTGGAGCCGTCTCATGAGGGAAATCGCGAACTCGTTTCTAGTGGCCACGCAGTTCTTGACGCGTTTGCCGGTGACCCCGCACCAGTTTTCGGCGAGGCGGTTGGCAGCTTCAACCGTCTTCTTTCCGCTGGTCGGATTGCTGGTTGGAGCGGGAGGTGTACTGCTTCACTGGATCCTTTGGCCTTACGTAGATCGAAGCGTCGTGGTGGTTGTAATCCTGATCTATCTCGTCAGCGTGACCGGAGGGTTGCACGAAGATGCGTTGGCCGATGCTGCCGATGGATTCGGCGGAGGCTGGGAACGTGAACAAATCCTTGCCATCATGCGTGACAGCCGCATCGGAAGTTTTGGGGCCGTCGCGATTGTGCTGGCGCTGCTCGGCAGGTTTGTATTCCTTACCAATCTGCCGGCGCAAAGATTCAGCGGGTACCTGCTGGCCGGTCAGGTTCTGAGCCGTTGGACGACATTGCCTCTGGCATATTTCTTGCCTTCTGCGCGGGTTGGTGATGGTCAAGGAGGCCCAATCGCGCAAAAAATCAGCGTCGGTTCACTGCTGATCGGAACCATCCTCTCCGCCGGAATCACCGGGCTTTTCCTGAAGCAGCGAGCCGCCTGGCTGCTCCTGGTGGCAATCGGCGTGGTGAGCCTGACGGGCACATATTACCGGAGGCGGATCGGCGGTGTTACCGGTGATTGCTTTGGCGCCACCATTCAAATCACCGAATTGGCCATCTACTTCTCGGGGGTGATGCTAGGGTGACGGAAATCAGCGCACAGCACGGCTCTCTCCTGCACGAATTTTCTCGGGCGGAGAAGCGGGGAGTCTACAAGGCGATCTACAAGCGCCGGGACGTTCGCGGACATTTTTTGCCGGACGCAATTCGAAACGACTTGCTCGAGAAGCTGCTTGATGCGGCTCACCACGCTGGATCGGTTGGGTTCATGCAGCCCTGGTCGTTCATCGTCATTCGCAGTAACGATGTCAAGCACCAGGTCAAGCGCCTTTTCGATCAGGCCAACGAGGCTGCCGCCAAGGTTCACCAGGGCGAGAGGCGGGCGTTGTATTCGCGGTTGAAACTGGAGGGCATTCTGGAAGCTCCCATCAACCTGTGTGTGACCTGTGATCCGACACGGCATGGTCCTCATGTTTTGGGTCGTCATACGATTCGGGAAACGGATGTATACAGCACGTGCTGCGCGATTCAAAACTTCTGGCTGGCGGCTCGCGCCGAAGGGATTGGGGTTGGTTGGGTCAGCATTTTCAGCCCCGCGGAACTTCGCGAAGTGCTCCGCATCCCAGAACACGTCATTCCGGTCGCTTACCTCTGCGTGGGGTATGTGCGGGAATTTTTGCCACGGCCGGAGCTGGAGTCGGCAGGCTGGCTTTCCAGACTGCCGCTCGAGCAGCTGATCTTCCATGAGCAATGGGGACGCCGCGATGCGGAAAAGGCATAACCGCCAGCAACCGGTGTGCCGATTGGTTCTGGTGCGGCACGCCACCGCAGAAGGAGATGGGCGCTTCCAAGGGCAGGCCGATGTCGAACTGTCGCCGGAAGGTCGCCGAGAGCTGCCCGCCTTGTGGCGAAAACTGAGGCGGTACAAGATCACCGCCGCGTACGCAAGCGATCTCTGCCGGGCACGCGTGACGGCCGCTTTTGCCGCGCGACGACTTGGAGTGCGGCTTGAAATCCGAGTGGGCCTGCGCGAGATCGATTGCGGAAGATGGCAGGGGCTTTCCTGGGAGCAGGTTCGCGAGCAGTCCCCGCAATTTGCGCGACTCTGGGCGAAGCAGTTCCCCCATCGGCGCGTTCCTGGCGGGGAGGGCTTCGTCGAATTCAAGACGCGAATTCGGCGAGAATTGCGTGCGATTGCTGTCGCCAATCCGGCGCAAAGTGTCCTGGTGGTGACTCATGCCGGAGTGATCCGGGTGGCGCTGGCCAGCGCGCTTGGCATGCCTGACAGGAACCTGTTCCGATTCGCGCTCGATCCTTGCGGGCTCAGCGTGATCGATCACTTTCGCCACGGGGCAGTGGTTCGGTGCGTTAATGACTAGAGCGAGCAAGGGATTCGTCGTGGCCGGAATCGCCAGCGGGGTGGGAAAGACTACCGTCGCTCTCGCCCTGACTGCGGCCTATCGGCGGCGGGGTGTGGTCGTGCAACCCTTCAAATGCGGGCCCGATTTCATTGACGGCGGTCATCATACGCGAGCAAGCGGCCGGGCATCGCGCAATCTGGACGGATGGATGCTCTCGGCGGAAAGAAACCTGGAAATTTTCTCTCGGGGTAGCGAAAAGGCCGATCTTTCGATCGTGGAGGGGGTAATGGGCCTTTTCGACGGAGTCGACGGCAGATCGAACACCGGCAGCACGGCGGAAATCGCCCAATGGCTGGGTCTTCCTGTGATTCTGGTCGTGGACGCGTCTGCCATCGCCCGCAGCGTGGCGGCCCTGGTTCATGGATTTTCGACGTTTGATCCGGCCCTGAAGCTGGCAGGGGTCGTTTTTAATCGAGTGGCAGGGCCGTCCCACTACCGGCTTTTGCAGGACGCGCTTGCCAGCGGAGCGGGTGTGCGCGCCTTCGGGTATCTTCCACGACGCAAGGATATTGAGATTCCTGAACGTCATCTTGGACTGGTTACGGCCGATGAAGACGCTGTTCCTGCCTCAACTTTTGCTCTGCTCGCTGATCTGGCGGAGGAAACCATCGATCTCAAGGATCTGCTCGAGGCGGCCGCACCGACTTCCGGACAACCTGACGTTGTTCGGCCGGACAGTCGAGCTACCGTCCGTATCGGAGTGGCGCGGGATAAAGCGTTTTCCTTCTACTACCAGGATAATCTCGACGCACTCAGAAGAGCCGGTGCCGAGATCGTGGAGTTCAGCCCACTCGACGATGCGAGACTTCCGCAGGCGGTCGACTCTCTCTATTTGGGGGGCGGTTACCCGGAAGTCTTTGCACAGGAACTCGCGGCAAACCGGTCCATGATGGCGAATGTGCGCGGAGCAGCTGAGCAAGGATTGCCGATTTACGCCGAATGCGGAGGTTTGATGTATCTCGCGCGCGAGATCATCACCAGGAGCGGACCCGTTCCAATGGCCGCGGTTTTGCCGCTGTCGGTCGAGATGACGGAAAAGCTAGTTAACTTTGGTTATACCGAGGTGTCGTTGGTCTCCGAGTGCCTGCTCGGTGCCGCTGGCAGCCGGGCGCGCGGACACAGCTTTCATTTTTCGAGGATTCGCGACGCAGGCAGCCTGGAAAACGTCTATCGGGCCCAAAGAGCGAGGACGAAACACGAGGAGCCGGAAGGGTTTCGCCTGAAGAACGTTCTGGCCAGCTACATACACCTGCATTTTCTCTCGAATCCAGCAATGGCCCATGCATTTGTACGATATGCCGAGGACTGGAGAGCGTCGCGCATGTACCCAGGTGCCGAGGACGTTCGCTCGGACTCCGGCGCAACCGGAGTGCGCAACGCATGAAGCTGGCCATGCAACGCGCCGGCGCGAGGGCGAGAAAGAAGAAGGGGCTGATCATCGTCCACACCGGCAATGGCAAGGGCAAGACCACAGCCGCTCTGGGCCTGGCGCTGCGGGCTTGCGGCTGCGGAATGAAAGTGATCATGCTGCAGTTCTTCAAGGGGAAATGGAAATGCGGGGAGCTTCGCAGCGCGCCGAAACTGGAGAATTTCGAGATCTACCCGATGGGCCAGGGGTTCACCTGGGAAAGCAAGGATGTGGAAGTCGATAAGGCGATGGTTCGGAATGCCTGGAAGGCGGCACAGGAAAAGATCTTGTCGGGCAATTATGACGTCGTGGTGCTCGACGAAATCAACTATGCCCTCGGCTATGGCTTCTTGCCGTTGGAGGACGTGGTCGGGTTTCTGCGCAATAAGCCGGCCATGCTTCACGTGGTGCTCACCGGTCGGAATGCAAAACCGGAGATTATCGAGATCGCCGACTTGGTGACAGAGATGCGGCAGGTCAAGCATCCATTCGAGCAAGGCATCAGTGCCCAGAGAGGAATTGAGTTCTAACGAGGGAAATCCGGTAGTTCGCTGACGGGATGAACGGGAAGCGCGGTGAAAAGCCGCCACTGCCCCGCAACTGTAAGCGACGATGGGAATCTGCGATAAGCCACTGCCCGCTCAGGGTGGGAAGGTGCAGATCGAAAGACATTGCGTCGCGAGTCAGGAGACCGATCCCGCTCAACGCTTGTAGAGTCCGCTCTTCCGAGGGCGAAGGAGGACAGAATGAGGTTGTTTCTTAAATGGGTCATTCGCATCTTGGCGTCGCTGTCTGTGTTGCCTCTGTTTTTCTCGAGTCCTGCGTTGGCCAATCCACCCGGAAGCCTGCGCGGCGAAGTGTTCGATCCGCTTGGCGGAGTTGTTCCCAATGCGAAGGTCATGCTTGTCCGGAACGGGGAGACTGTCGGCTCGACGACCACGGATGCGCAAGGCATGTTCGTATTCTCAGTTCCCGAGTCTGGCCGCTACAGTGTTCATGCCGAGGCCCCCGGTTTTCAGAATGAAGACAGCCCCTCTGTGTTTGTGTCGTCAGGGGATTCTAGGAGTGTGAACCTAAACCTGAGAATTGGTACGGTCACGCAGCAGGTTGTCGTCTCAGCGACAGGTACAGAGACCCCCGAATCACAGGTAGGAGCTTCCGTATCCGTCATCAACCAATCGCAGATCCAAGACATCAACAAGCCGGATGTGCTGGAGGATCTGCGAATCGTCCCGGGTGTTCAGGTGGTGCAGACGGGGCAGAGAGGCGGGACAACCTCCGATTTCCATCCGCGGCGGACAGATGGACTTCAACAAGGTCCTGATTGACGGGATTCCTATGAACGACATCGGGGGAAGCGTGGAATTTGGCAACATTTCGACGACCGGCGTCGACACCATAGAGATCCTGCGGAATGCCAACAGCGTTCTGTACGGGAGCGACGCACTGAGTGGCGTCATCAGTATGACGAGCCCTCATGGTACGACCACGATTCCGCAGCTCACATACCAAGGCAACGGAGGGACCTTCGGAACCTATCAAAACGATGTTTCCCTGGCAGGCGCCATTCGCCGTTTCGATTACTTCTCTGAGTTCGCGCGCTTCGATACCGAAAACAACGTCCCCAACAACGTCTTCCACAATGCCACCTACGCAGGAAACTTTGGCTGGGCCTTGAACGGGAGGACCGATCTTCGTTTCACGATCCGGCATACCGCGGTGGGCTTAGGTGATCCTAATGCAATTGATTTCTACGGCGTGCCTGATCTTGCCGAGGAGGGCGAGCATGACACGTATTTCGGCATCACCTTCGAAAACCAAACCAGCACGCGATGGCACAACCTGCTGCGATACACGTCGACGGAGTTGAACTTTCATTACCTCGACCCCGCACCGGCGGGAACACCGTTTGAAGGCAACTTCATCGGGAATACGGTTACCATCCAGGGGGCCAACGCATATAGCGTAACCGGTCGGGCCATCCTTGATTTCGGTGGAACTTTTCCGCAAACCTTCGATTCGAAGACGACGGTTCGTTCTATCTATGCTCAGTCTGACTATCAATTCTCACCCAAACTCATGCTGCTCGGTGGGTTTCGCTACGAGAATGAGAATGGGTTTGCCGACAGTCCCTTCGCAGAGAGAAATAATTTCAGTTATTTTCTGGAAGGACAAGGAAGCCTGTTCGAGCGGCTTTATGCAACGGCGGGAGTCGGGATTGAAGACAACGCGGTGTTTGGCGTGGCAGCGATTCCGCGCGTCTCTTTGGCGTACTATCTTCGGCGACCCACAAGCAATGAGACGGTGGGCGACACAAAACTCACCTTCAACTACAGCAAGGGAATCAAGGAGCCGAGCATTTTCGATGCCGGATCCTCCCTGTTTTCGGTCCTATCGACGCTGCCGCAAGGGTCGGGCTTGATCTCGCAATTTGGCATTTCGCCGCTCGGTCCTGAACGAAGCACCGGTTATGATTTTGGAATTGCCCAGGCCTTTTGGCATGGCCGCGCTCGCGTGACCGTCGATCTCTTCCACAACGAATTTTTCAATCTGATTGAGTTCTTGGAGAGCAGTGCGCTGCCCTGGTTGGGATTCCCGCCAAAGGTGGTAGACGCCGTAGCAGCGAGTTCTGAAGGAGGAGCCACGGTCAATTCTGAATCCTACCGGGCACGAGGTGCCGAGGTACACGCCGAAACAGATCTCGGGCACGGGCTTCTCCTCGGTGGCAACTACACTTACTTGGACCCGGTTGTTACCCAGACGTTGGCGAGTACGCCGATTTTCAATCCCACTTTTCCTGGAATCCCGATCGGAGCAATTTCGCCCTTGGTCGGGAATCGGCCTTTTCGTCTGGCCCCGAACTCAGGCAGCCTATTCATCAATTATTCGCGCAGAAAGTTTGGAGTGACCGTTACTGGCTATCTGGTGAGCCGTTCTGATGACAGTACTTTTCTGACGGATCAGTTCGGGGGAACCTCCCTGCTTCTTCCTAATCGCGATCTCAATGGTGGGTACCAAAAGATCGACCTCAGCGGAAGGTTCAAGCTCAATTCTGCAGTCGCGCTCTTTGCCAGTGCCGAAAATATCTTGAACGAGCATTACACCGCCGCATTCGGGTATCCCTCTCTGCCGTTTAACATCCGGGCAGGAATCAAGATTGCTATCGGTGGTGAAGGTTGGACGCCATGGTGATGCTGATTCCAACCACATTTCCCAAGATAGGAGGCGGCGTGATCGAGGGGAGGCGTCAACGTCTGGTGGCTGGCTTGTTCCTGGCGCTGCTGGGCCCGTGGGGTGTCTTGTCTGCGTTGGCTGCTCCTTGTTCTGCGACGGGAGAGGTTCGAAGCTCGTCGCCACGGGTTCAGACGTACTCCCGAGCTGAGGTCACGGATGATCTTGGACGGACGTTCCGCTTTGATGCTCCTCCGCGTCGCATTGTGTCCCTGAATCCAGGGCACACCGAGACTCTCTTTGCCTTGGGGGCAGGCGATCGAGTCGTCGGCGTTGACGATTATTCGGACTACCCCCCGGAGGCCACATCGAGAGCTAAAGTCGGTGGCGGGCACCATGCCAATTTGGAAAGCATCGTCGCGCTTGAGCCTGATTTTGTCGTCGCCCTGGTTGAAGAACAGGAAGTCGATGCTTTGGTTGCCAGGGGAATCCCCGCCATCAAACTCCTCCCCAGGGACTTCGAAGGGGTTCTTCAAACAATCCTGCTGCTCGGTAAGGTTACGGGGACAGGACCGTGTGCCGCAGAAATCGTCACCGGCATGAAAGAACGGATCACCCGAGTTCAGGCGCGAGTCAAGGGTCTGCACCCACCGCGAGTTTTTCTGGAACTGGACGCTACTGATCCAGCACGACCATTCACTTCCGGTCCCCACAGCTTCATCGGCGCCATGGTAGAGGCCGCAGGTGGCTCCAATATCGCGCACGAGATTCGTACTCCGGCGGGCCAAATGAGCCTGGAAGCCATTGTCGCAGAAGACCCGGACGTCATCGTGCTCATGGATTCGACTAACCCCGTGAACCCGCAGAGCCGGGAAGACGTGCTCCATCGCCGAGGTTGGTCGGGAATTTCGGCGGTGCGCAACGGCGCGGTCTTTTCTGTAGACAGTGCCTATTTCTCCCGTCCCAGCCCCAGATTTGTACAAGGAATTGAGTTGCTGGCGCGCTTATTGCACCCGGAGGCGTTTCCGTGAACACCGCTATGCCGCCGGCCTTAGGCAACGTGAATCTTCGGGAGGTGGCGGACTCCACATCATGTAGCTCGCGAAACTATGGGAGCAGTCCAAAGAATGAACCTAAAGGCTAAGCCGATCGTGGGTCCGTGGAGGTGTGAGACCGGCGCGCAGATCTCCGGAAAGACCGAGCGTGGGTTTAACGTGGGATTCCATCTCGGGTTTTGGACGTTGGTGTTGCTTCTGCTTGCGGCGATGGTCTTGGCTGCCACCGTCGGCGCGACTCACATCCAGCTGAAGGTGACGGCGTTGGTCCTGTTGAATCGTGCCGGCCTGACGCACGCGCCGAGGACTTGGTCCACGGCTGCCGAGACCATCATTTTGGAGATTCGGTTGCCCAGGGTAGTCGCGGCCTCTCTGGTGGGGGGAGGGCTCGCGCTGGCGGGTGCCTTATTTCAAGGCGTACTTCGCAATCCCCTGGCGGATCCGTACGTGATCGGTACCTCCGGGGGTGCCGCATTGGGGGCGGCCGTTGGCCTTCTGATTTCCACGCACTTCTCGGTTCTGGGGTTTGGCGTGGTGCCGACGCTTTCCTTTGTAGGAGCAGTCTGTGCGGCGGCCGCGGCTTACCAGCTCTCGAAAGTCGGTGGCCGCACCTCGGTCGTGACGCTCCTGCTCGCCGGATTCGCACTGAGCGTAGTCCTGAGTTACATCATGTCCTTGCTCATGATCCTCAATGACCGCCTTCAGTTGAACTTGCGGGTTCTCTACGCCTGGCTGCTCGGGGGAATTTCGGTCACCAGCTGGACCCAGGTGGAAGTCATCGCTGCATTGATCCTTACGGCAGGCACTCTAGCAATGGCGTTCGCGCGAAGCCTGAACGCGATGTCGCTCGGCGACGAGATGGCCGCACACCTCGGGGTTCCGGTGGAACGGGACAGGGTGGCTCTGCTTGCTCTGGGATCGATGCTGACGGCGGCGGCTGTTGTTGGCGGAGGGCTGATCGGATTCGTGGGGCTCATCATCCCCCACGCGGTTCGTTTGGTCTTTGGACCGGAGCACAGTCGATTGCTTCCTTTGAGCGCACTCACAGGCGCGATCTTTCTGGTTCTGGCGGACCTGCTGTCCCGGATTTTGATTCCTCCCAATGAGTTGCCGGTCGGCATTCTGACGGCTCTTCTCGGAGGCCCCATCTTTCTCTACCTCCTCCGACGTAGTAAGCAGGAGTACCGGTTTTGAGTATGAGCGCCATCCAGCTGGAAAACGTCTGCTTTGCTTACAACGGCCGACCCGTATTGTCGGAGCTTTCCCTGCAGGTAAAAAGAGCAGAACGACTCGCGTTGCTCGGCCCCAATGGGTCGGGGAAATCGACGCTTCTCAAGCTCATCAGCGGCATTCTGACGCCCTCCTCGGGCAGGATCCTCTTGGATGGACGCCGTTCGAGCGCAGTTTCCAGAAGAGAGTTGGCGCGCAGCATTGCCATGGTGCCGCAGGATTTCGTCGTCCCCTTCTCCTTCACTGTTCGCGAGATCATCGAACTGGGGCGCACGCCACACCTCACGCGGTGGGGGAACTACAGTTCGCTCGATCGGCAGTTCATCGACGAGGCTGTCGAAGCGACCGGGGTGATGGATATTTCCCATCGTATCTTTAACCAACTCAGCGGCGGGGAACGTCGGAGGGTGATGATCGCCATGGCGCTGGCTCAAAAGTCAGACATTCTTCTCCTAGACGAGCCGACACAGCAATTGGATATTTCGCGCCAGGGTGATGTCCTGAATTTAATCGTCGAACTGAATATTACGAGAGGAATTACCGTGGTTGCCGCCATGCATGATTTGAATCTGGCAGCACGCTACTTTGACCGTGTGGTCATGCTGCATCGGCAATCGATCGCCGCCGACGGGACCCCGCATACCGTGCTTGTACCGGATTTTCTCGCGGACGTTTATGGGGGTCAGCTCGAAGTGAGGACATTTCGCGAAGGAGCGTCACCCGTGGTATTGCCCATTCCTCGTGTGGCGCCTCGGGAAGGGAAACCATAACGGGCAAGGGCTTCATTATCGCAGCTGGGCTGGGCGTCGAGAGCTTCCGAGCGATCAAGCACGGATCGCTCGACAACGCCGAACAAACTCTGGCGAAAGGCGCCACATTGCTGGTCGATCATCGCGCTTCCATGGGGAACCACGGTTCGTCCATTAGCAGGAGGTCATCATGCGGATACTCTCATTACTTCCTAGCGCCACGGAAATTGTCTATGCCTTGGGCTGCGGAGACAGTCTCGTCGGCGTTTCCCACGAATGCGATTATCCCGAGGACGCAAAAACAAAACCAATCGTATCGACCAGCAGCCTTTCGACGAAACTGCGAAGCAGCGAAATCCATTCCAGGGTCAGCGAGCATCATCACTCGAACCATAGCCTCTATTCGATCGATGAACAGTTACTCAAGCGAATTGATCCCGACCTGATTCTCACCCAGGAGTTGTGCACCGTCTGTGCGATTCCTGTTGCCCAAGTGCGTGACGCCGCCAGGATCCTGGCGGGACCTCGCTGTGTGGTCTCTCTCGAACCGAACAACCTCCATCAAATTCTAGACAACATCACCGCCGTGGCAGAGGTGACGGGCCGACAGACGGCAGCTTACGAACTAGTGCTAAGGCTCGAAAAACGTATCGCGCACATCCGGTCGGCTGCCGCCATGGTGGCTGAGCGCCCCAGGGTGTTCTGCATGGAGTGGATGGATCCGCTGATGGCCGGTGGGCACTGGATTCCGGAAATGGTCGGGATCGCGGGCGGAACCGACGGTTTGGGTCACGAAGGAAGATCTTCGACCGTGATTGAGTGGGACCGGGTTGTGGCATTTGCTCCCCAAATCCTAGTGATCATGCCCTGCGGTTACCGGATCCCGCGGACGGTCGAAGAAATGGATCGCCTAGGATCCTTACCGGGTTGGTATGAACTACCCGCGGTGCGGGATGGCCGGGTCTACGTGGTGGATAGTCCCGCATATTTCAGCCGACCGGGTCCGCGGATCGTCGAGGGACTCGAAATTCTCGCTCAGATCATTCAGCCGACGATGTTTTCCGGGCTTATCCCTGAGGATTCCGCTGTCAAGCTCGAATGGGACAAGACCTGCCCCCTCAAGACCCAACGTATGTCGGAAAGGTTTGTGCCCTTCGTCTGAGGTTCGAATGCATGTGACAGGATTGGAGATAAGCCTAGCTTGGCTAGCCGACCTCGCTTTTGGAGACCCGCAATGGATGCCCCATCCCGTGCGGTTGTTTGGGCTCATTACTAAAATCGGAGAAAAAATGGCACGTCTCAGTGCCGGTTCCAATCGCAGGTTACTGCTGGCGGGAGCCGTAGTGGCTGCAGTCATCGCCTTGGGCACGTGTGCCGGAACCTGGCTTGTCTTGTCTGTGATGAAGAGCGTCTCGCCGCTCTTGGCGGGTTTGGCGACCGTGTATCTTGCCTATTCGGCCTTGTCGCTACGCGCTCTCGACGAAGCCGGGTGCGAAGTGATTGAATTCCTGCGAAGCGGACGCCTCGAGGATGCACGGGCCAGCCTGGCGATGATTGTCGGCCGTGATACCGAGGATCTGAAGGAGAGCGAAATTGTTCGGGCGGTCATTGAAACCGTAGCCGAGAACTCTTCGGATGGTGTGATTGCCCCGCTGTTTTACCTCACCATCGGCGGCATACCGGCGGCGCTCGCCTACAAGTCCATTAACACCATGGATTCCATGATCGGCTACCGAAATGATCGATATCTCTACTTCGGGAGAGTTGCCGCTCGCCTGGATGATGTTGTGAACTTCATCCCCTCGCGACTGACGGCGGGGCTGGCCATGCTCGCTTCACTAATTCTCGGGTTGCAATGGAGGAGCGCGTTGCGGGTGGTTCTGAGGGATGCGAACTCACAGCCCAGCCCCAACAGTGGATTTCCTGAAGCTGCATTTGCTGGGGCACTCGGCATCCGGCTCGGAGGAACGAATTCTTACGGTGGACGGAAAACCTGGAAGGCCCACCTGGGAAACCCGGAACGGCCGCTCGTACCTGAGTTGTTCCCGCAGGCTCGCCGCTTATTATATGGAACCTGCGGGCTTGGTTTGCTGATGTCGCTGGGACTGTCCGCTATTTGGGGCAGGTTCTTATGAGAACGGGAGAGCACGGAGGAGACGTCTGGGGGGTCTTCTTCCGACGCGGAGTCGCACCGTCACGACTCATCGATTTTAGTGCGAATATCAACCCTCTAGGTCCGTCGCTCAGGGCACGCAAGAGGTTAGTGCAGGATCTGTCTCTGGTCGCGCATTACCCGGACAAAAGGCAATGGGAGCTGCGTACGTTGCTCGCTTTGCGGGACGGCATCGCGAAACACTGTATCCTCTTTGGCAATGGGGCGACTCAGTTAATTCATCTCATTCCTCGGGCCAGACGGTACCGGAGAGCTCTGATTGTTGAGCCGACATTCTCCGAATACCGGAGAGCGCTTTCCAATTCAGGCACTGAAGTTCGTGAGTTTTTGCTCGAACCCAAGAACAATTTCCATCTCGACCTGGACCTGCTTCTTCGAGCCCTCCAGCGGGAACGACCCGATGTAGTTTTCTTGGCGAGTCCCAACAATCCTACGGGCTTGGCCATTACTCACCGTGTGCTGTTGGATGTCGTGGCCTTCTGCGAGGAACATGGTACGGACCTCATAGTGGATGAATCCTTCATTGAGTTCACGACAGAACCTTCGCTGGCAAAGCTAGCGACACACCGGCGTCACCTGGTTGTGATCCGATCCTTGACCAAGAGTTTTGCTCTCGCGGGCCTTAGAATCGGGTACCTGGTTGCCGGTCGCTCGCGAGTCAAGGAACTGGGATCCCAGATCGAGCCCTGGTCGGTGAATACCCTGGCGCTCTCAGCGGCAGCTGCTTCCATCCTCGATGCCGACTATATCCAGAACGCGCGCTGTCTGATTCAGGCGGAACACGAATATCTGTCCCACGGACTTTCGCAATTAGGCTGGCTTCATCTGTATCCAACCAGTGTGAACTTCTTCCTGGCTCGTATCCGAAACAAATACTTTAGCGCCCCGGAGTTACAGCAAATGCTCGAAGCAAGAAATGTGCTGATCCGCGACGCCTCTGATTTTCGCGGTTTAGGCAGGGAGTATTTTCGCTTGGCGGTTCGTGACCATGAAGAGAACCGCCGCCTGCTGGCGGAACTGCGAGCCATTGGAAGAGCCGTGCGGTCGCCAGCCCGGAAGACCTGACGCTCGAGCGAGTGTGCTCAGAGCGCAGACTCAACCAAGAAGCCGAGAGCCTTTAGATCAATTCACGCAGGCCTCTTCGGCCGTGGTATGGGGGAGAATCCAATTCCGGATCAAATCCAGCCGGAGAGAAGCGCGCAGGTGATTCGCCCAGCGATTCAGGCGAGCATCGCGCTCCATCGTCGTGCACACCTTTTGTTCTGCTGGCGCTAGCTTAAGTGATGCGCGAGCCCAATCGAGAAAGCTGTGGCGGAACTGGTCATTATCGAAAAGGCCATGGACGTAGGTACCAAAAACAAGGCCCGTAGGACTGATCGCTCCATCCAGCCGGTGCCCGCCATTCGTCGTGAATAGGCGTGCGAAGGGCTGAGCCTCTCGTGTCCGATCTGTCTCCCCCATGTGGATTTCGTAGCCTTGAAAGCCTGTCGTTTGCCATCGACCCCCGCCGAAGGATGGGTCGTAGAGCTCTCCCGATATCAGTCGGGTGGTCTTCTCCTTACTGAAAACAGTGCGGACCGATAACAGCCCGAGACCATCCCGTTCAATCGGCATGCCGTCATTCTCAACGCCATGAGGATCCAAAAGCCTGAGGCCCAACATTTGGAAGCCGCCACAGAGACCGACGATCAGACGTTTCTCGAAAGAATGCTCGCGGATCGCGGGGACAAAGTTGTTCTTCACGAGCCAATCTAAGTCGTCTAGAGTCTGTTTCGTTCCAGGCAAGATTAAGACATCCGCCGCGGCCGTATCATGAGCGTGTTCGAGGAACGCCAACGAAACCGAGGGTTCAGCGGCCAATACTTCGAAGTCCGTAAAGTTGGACAGGTGCGGAAAAGCAATCACACCAACACGCAGGCGACGGTCTGGTGAATTGTCCTCGGCCGAGTTGTCCCAGCCTCTCCCGACGGCATGGCGATTTTCCACTGCCACGCCGTCCTCCTCGTCAAGACCCAGATCACCGAGATGGGGGACGACGCCAACGCAGGGCAGGCCAAGACGGCGTTCCATCATTTCGACGCCCGGTTGCAACAAGCCGCGGTCACCGCGGAACTTGTTAATCAGGAATCCCCTGAACATTTCTCGCTCTGCGGGACCCAGGAGTTCCAGCGTTCCTAGCAACGAAGCAAATACGCCACCCCGATCGATGTCTCCCACCAGCAGGCAACTGGCGTTTGCCGCCCTTGCCATACGCAGGTTTACGATGTCGTGATCCCGCAAGTTGATTTCGGCAGGAGATCCAGCCCCTTCCAGCAACACGATGTCGTATTCGGACGCAAGTTTCTGATAACTGAGAAGCACAGTAGGGAACAGCTGTTCCACTCGATGGGCATGAAAGTCCGCTGCTGTGACCTGTCCCCACACCCTGCCAAGCAGTACCACTTGAGAGCCTGTGTCGGACCGCGGCTTGATAAGGATGGGGTTCATTTCGGCGCACGGTGGCACTCGACAGGCCTCTGCTTGGAGCGCCTGCGCGCGTCCAATCTCCCTGCCGTCTGGCGTG
>Ga0187783_10000885_pt1 | contig 22018 bp, 19 predicted proteins | sample 1015_SJ02_MP02_2_FD_132471 | JGI IMG/M metagenome (GOLD analysis project Ga0187783, IMG submission 132471) | Tropical peat soil microbial communities from peatlands in Department of Meta, Colombia - 1015_SJ02_MP02_20_MG | ecosystem: Environmental > Terrestrial > Soil > Wetlands > Peat | place...
CACCGCTGGCGAGAATGTGGTGCTCGCCACTACTGCTGAAGAATTTGCCTCGGAGATCAGCCGCCTGTTCGCCGACGACGTGCAGCGTGCTGCGATCGCCGCGGCCGCGCGCAGGCTGGTGGAGCTCCAGTACTCCTTTCGGAGCATCGGCGAGCAGTTCAACTGCATACTCGAAGAAACTGCGCGGCCGCAGACGGTCGGAACCTGATCCCGTCAAGCCCGCCGCATTGATCTAGGTTGCGCCGCCTTCTTGATCCAGCGAATTACGCGGGTAATGTCACCGGCGATAGCCAACGGCAGTCCAGTCATGATGTGATTGCCGAAGCCCAGAATGCGCAAAAGATTGCCACTTGCACTACTTGCTTGTGTCCACGGCAAATCGTCAGCGACGTCCGCTCGAAAACGCCGCGCCTCGATCACGTACGTCGACGTTTCAGAGAGCAGCTTTCGATACGATTTCTTGAATGGCGACCTGAACGGGTCCGCTTCGTCAGTGTAAGCGGTTCGCCAGGGCTTAAAGTCCTGGCAGTGGATGAAGGTCGGGCCACCGTCAAAGATATTACCCAGCCGCTCGCGCAGTGTGTAGCCAAAGGGCCCATAGTACTGAACGATGTCGGGGCCTCGTCGCAGGACATGTACCGGTACGTCGCCGAACTCGTCGCCGCAGAGCAATCCAGTAAGAACGCACTGATCACTGGTAAAATGCCGTGGACGGCCGGCCCGATCAAGAAACTGCGCTGCGCGATACTCGGGCGATTCGAGTAGTTCACCCCAGCGCCGCAGCAGCGTCTGGTGGCACGCTGACACGCGCATCACACCACTATTCAAAGTGAAACTAAAATCCCGCACGACGTTCAGTCCCAAGGCGCGCGCTCGGTGACCGCGGTCTTCATAATCGCCCGAAAGCGCCTCTTCGGTAGCAAAGAAAATACGACTGTCGACTTCACCGTAGCTGGCCGTCAGCGAGCGTCGAACGAGCACGTCGGTATCGATCCACCATACATCGTCGAACCTCTCCTCCAGAACGGCGAGCAGTGCACTGGGTTTCACTGTGCAGCCGTGTGTGGTTTGCAACGGTTTCATGCGCAGGTCTACCAAAGACTGCGCTGCGATCCAGTGCTGCAAGGACGCCGACGCACGTGGGAGATACGCGATGATGGGGCACTCGGGATTGGAGCGACGCGAGCTCGCGATACATAGTCGGACAGCGATTTCTTCTGAGACACGGTCTTCTGCAATGCAAATGACCGTCGAGCGCGCGATTCCAGCGGGACGCCCCTCTGCTTTCATGGCTTTACGTGATTCACCAGCAATCGGGATAGTTCATGCCGAGCTTCTGCGGCGGACCTTGGGTGAATCTTTTGTCCTCAGGAACTCGAAACCAAATTGATAAGGCGTGGAGAACCATTCAGCGATCGGGATGCGGCGTAGGCGGAAGGGATCCGCTCCACGCTGATTAAGGCCTCCATAGCATGAGGCGCAGCAAACGAAACCACAATTACGAACAATTTCGCGGGACTTATCCGTGATGTTGCGCTGGTCTCCGAACGGGTAGGCGAAGAGCTGAACGTCAATGCCCACCTCCTGCTTTATTTTCCTCTTGCAGACGTCCAACTCCAAGCGCACGGTTTGCTCGTCTGCGCTGCCCATGTCGATGTGAGTGTCGGTGTGGGCGCCGATCTCAAATCCCTGAGAACTGAGCGAGCGCACGTTGTCCCAGCTCATCCAACCAGGCTGGCTAGGCAGGTCAGTATCCCATGGGGGTATCACCCGACTGCCGATGAATCCGGTGGTGATAAAGAACGTCGCCGGCAAGCCCAGGCTGCGGAGAATGGGTGCCGCAACTTCCGAGTTGTCCAAGTAACCGTCGTCCAATGTTATGGATACGGTTCCCAGCATATCGCTGCCTTCACGGCAACCAGCGACCTGCTGTGAAAGTGGAAGGACATGAGCGTACTTTTGAAAGAATCTGCAGAACGCTTCGAACTTCGCGGAGCCGCAAGTAAGAGCGCCCCCTGGTAATTGGTCGTTCACACGGTGGAACGCAACGATCATCATCGTCGACCGAAAGGCGGGCTCGTATGCGCCGGAAGCCCCCGCGACCCGCCCCAGCACACTCTTAAGCATTCTCTTGCTATGCAGCATGATCGCACTCAGACTTGGCGAACCTGGCCATCATGTACTGCGCCATATCCGTTTAATGACCAATTGAACATAGATCTGGAAGCGAGCGGTCCCATTACATGTACATCCATCCAGGATCACCTCGATGCCTGTGCCGTTCTTGCGCGGCGATCCCCCGATGGTTCGTCGAGGACTGCGACGTAAACCGTCCCCACAAGGCCCTAGAGCTGAAGCCACCCCGTGAGTTCATCCGCGGTCATCCGGTCGGATAGGGGCGGTTCTAGGCACCGACCGTCTCGGTGGCGCCCTTTACGAACGCACCATTCTTTTTCAGCGCGATGGTCTACATCGTCTTGGCGGTCGGTGCTGGGCTGGGAGCGCCCGCAGCGACCAGCACACAATATTTGAATGCTTAGTTTTCGATCTTATGGATTATACGCGCTCCGCGCTATCGGTGTCTTCGCACTTGCGCTTTACCTTACTCGCAAGCAGCTACGAATCCTCTGTTATCACAGCTTCTCTCTTGGCGATGAGCATGAGCTAGATCCAGTTATGTTCATGCGTGCGGAGACTTTCGAGAAGCGCATGCGGATTCTAAAAAAGCGTCGCATTCCCATTCTCACGCTAGAGGAGGCCGTAAGGAAGCTGCAAGAGGATCGAATCAGGAACGCCGAAACCGTCGTAACCTTCGACGACGGTTGGTTATCGAATCTGACCGTCGCCGCTCCAATCCTTGAAAAACACCACTATCCTGCCTCAATTTACATTTCCACCCAGCACCTCGAGGCGGGCACCGAGGTGTTTGATGTCGCTTTGTACTACATGATCTGCCGATCTTCGCAGAAGGTACTAACGCTTCAAGGTTTGCACCCACGACTGGACGGCACTTATGACATCGCCACGGATCCAATAGCCGCGACCGTTGCATTGATCAATGCGGCCGAACTCGCTTTCTCCTTGGTCGAACGACAGCAGTTATTGCGTAGGATCGCGCAGGCCCTCGGTGCCGATCTTGACACGGTGCTGCGGAACGGGCGCTTTCGACTCCTTGACCGCAGCCAAGTACAGGAGGCCTTCCGGCGCGGGCTGGATATTCAGTTACATACGCACCGTCATCGTCTTCCGGACGGTGACTTCGAAGCGATGGCTAAGGAAATTGAACAGAACCGCAAGATGATCGCGGACGTTCTGGGCACGACTGCATGTCACTTCTGTTATCCCAGCGGACAGTACAACGACAAGCATCCGCAGTGGTTGAGGGCACTAGGCATCCAATCAGCAACGACCTGTAACCCCGGTCTTAATGGCGCGGATACGCCAGTGATGTTGCTCAATCGCTTTCTCGACAGTGAAAGCAAGAGCAACATTATCTTTGAAGCAGAGATTTGTGGTGTGGGTGACTTGGCGCGACGGTTCCGGTTGAGATCGGCGAGCAAACAAGGAAAGGGGCACTAAAAAATTCCAGGCCGTACCCGTTATCAGTACGCCCGCGTGCTGCTCAGAGTCGCGGCTCTGCGGCACCGGATCTAGCGGATTGGGTTCCAGATAACCATACGCTCGCCCTGCAAATAACGCAGTGTTGCGATAAGCGAAGCCATGTTTGTCAATAGGAAGTAATATGGCTTCCCAAACACGCCCAGCTTTCGTTGATTGTCCTGCAGAATGAATCCCACTGCGCCCGAACCTATAAGGGTCAACTGCAGCAGCAGCAGCAGCAGATAGGGTCGCTCACTTGCAAGTGCAACGTTGGCTGCTAGAGCTCCTAACCATAGGAGCGGGGACGCATACCTCAGCACCTTGTGCGACCAGAGCTGCCACGCAAAGTAACCGAACTTAACGGGATTCAGGAATCGGCGCTCACGGATTAAGGCGTTTAGACTTCGGACTGCCACACGTACCCGCATGGATAGTTCGTGTCTGCCATGGTCCAACGTTGCCTCGAAACAGACAGCGTTCGGCGCGAGCACGGTGCGCAGTCCTTGCTCGCGCATTTTCATGGCGATGACAAAGTCACTGATAAGCGAAGGATGAATGGGCCGATAGGCCTCTCGGCGCACAGCGTACAAGCAGCCACTGACTCCGATCAGAGACCCGAGCGCACTCTCCGCGGCACGGATACTTAGTTCGTAGCTCCAATACGTCTGACCTTCGCGTCCGGTCATATTGTCGACCTCGGCAACGTAGACCAGCCGCCCGCCCACGCAGCCGACCTTGGCATCGGCGAAGCCTTCGACCAGGTGCCGCAATGCGTCGCCCTGCAAGCGGGTAGTCGCGTCGGTAAACACGAGTATTTCGCCATGGGCCACCGCCGCAGCAGCATTCTGGCAGGCAGTCTTCCCGTGGCGACCCTCTAGGCGCAACACGCTCACGCGTCTGGGGTCGTAGCGCGAAGCGATCTGCTCGGTCGAATCGGTCGAACCATCGGACGCCACCAGTATGTCAATCAACTCGACCGGGTAATTGAGCCCACCGAGATTGTCCAATTTGGCCCGGATGCATCGTTCTTCATTGTAGGCGGTCACGATGAACGTGATCGTTGGAAGCGACGTGCCGCGCTTCACGCGGACACCTAACCACCCTGCGAGCACCCGCACGGTAAGCGGATAGATAACATATACGTACAGCAACAGGCTGCAACATGCCCAAAAGACGAGGGTGGCCATGGGAAAGCGACTATATTTTTCTTCGCGTCGGGGCGTCGGTAGCCCGTCGCAGCTTAGCAGCGGATGCCTGATTACCGGTAGTCCCGACCCCGCCTGCGGGTCGAATATGTGAACTTCGTCACACACGCAGGTGTAATTGCTCTGAAATCAATACCATTTCGGTCCCCATACTGACCGGTGCTGCGCTGCACAGCAGGGCATATGCGGGACTTGGGACGAGAAGGACCGTTTATGGGCTCGGTTTGCGCGATGGGGAAAAGACCACGGACCGCTTGCAAGGGCGCCCGCGGATCCGTCCGAACCACGATGACCCTGTGAAACCTCCCATCCGTAGCGTTCCGCATTGCCGGGCGCTGTCGATCGTATAAGACCTTCTACAGGGCTGAACAATGCGATGTCGAGCCTCCTTGCGAATCCACTTCAGCAAGGCGAGTCTTCGGAAGCACGTATTCACGTGACTCAACCACGAGCCGTTCGAAGCGCGGTATATCGCGGCGAGCGCTATATAGCGTCCCTCCGCTTTAGGACGCGGCTCAGCGGTGGCGCCATCCCTGGGAGTGCTCCATGACTCGGCCCATGACTACCAGGTCAAAGCACTCCGGGCGGAAGGGCAGTTCCTCGGCCTGTGCCACAGCGCGCTCCGCGGCCGAACGAACGACGGATCAATGCTCCACCTCGCGGCACCCGAGGTGGCTGCCACTGACGCGCGCGAGGAAACGGTGCGTCGACGTACCGCAGTCAGCTCACGGTAAGGACCGGTGCCATGGGCACCGCGGGTTGCGCAACCGCACTCCCGGATAAATTCGCACCAATCTGTGTCGCACCATTACCCCACGCGCCCATGTCGGTCGGCTGACCAGAAGGCGTTCCGCTGGTGCTTCCAGCACCCTTCCCCGGAGACCCTGCCGCTAGTTGATACAGCTGCGCCAATGTCCCGCTGTTCGTGAACGTCGGCGTTCCCGAGATGCTGTGCGCCTCGGCGTTGCTAATACCGCCATTCGATGCAAGTCCGGATGCGAAGGCGGACGCTGACGAGTAGCTAGCGATTGACGATCCGAAGTTTGAGTTGCTGTACAGCGTCCAGGTGACTCCAGAGGTCGGGACCAAGTTGTAATCCCAAATACCGGGAGCAGAAGGGTTAACCATGAAGTTACCCCAGTTGTTGAAGCTGCCGCCCGATCCACCAGTATAAATGTTGTTGTAAAACTGAACCGTGCCAGCATCGCTATCCGTCACCCATGCCACAACCGGGCCCGAACCCTGACTCACAATTGTGTTGTTGTAAACCAGTAGCGGCGTGCTAAACCCATATGAATTGGAAAGTGTCGGCCAACCGATCGCAACTCCGCTCGCCATCAAAATTATGTTGTTACGGAAGATTGTTGTCATCGTGAGGTTCGAGCTGGGCGCGCCCGTCCAGTCGCCGATGCCGCCAGCCTCACTTGTATACATGGAGGCGTCAATATAATTGTACTGGATGATGTTGCCTTGGTTGCCCTCGACCTTGCCGTAGACGTTGCCAGAATTCACGACCGTGTTGTATTGAATGATGCTGCCGCTGCATTGCCAGGCGATAATGGCGTTGGTATGTCCTTGGTCGCCAGCCGTCCACGGTGCGTTGTCATGTATATAACAATTGTGAATCGTGCACGCGCGAGTGCCATCGATCCAGATCGCTGCTGCGTTATCGAGCCCATCACCCGAGTTGTGACCACCCCCCGTGAGTTCGCAGTTCTGAATCACCACCGGATTCGTGATGAGTTCGGGGCCGCCATAAGACACGCCGCCGATGCGGATTGCACGGTAAGAGAATCCAGTGAACACGAGGCCGTCAATCACAATGTAACCCTGAGGACCCGACTCCGGGAGATGTCCGATAATTGCCGGCTCATTGCCCGGCCCTCCGGCGTGTCCACCATAAAGGCCGTTTGAGCCTTTGGCGTTCAACGTCGCAGTCCGCAGGCTGTAGTTTCCGTTTGAATCGCTGCTCGCCCAATAGGTATTCGCGCTCGCACTACCTGCCGGCGGAAAGAGCGCGCCGCCAATCGTTGATGGCATCATTGCGCTTACGTCGTATGTACCGGGGAGGAAGCCAACACGCTTACCCGCCATTGCCGCGTTATTGGCCACATTCTGTGAGGTAAAGCTTAAATTACTCGCACTCGTAATCGCCCACGGCGCAGCCAGCGTTCCTGGATTGCTGTCAGAGCCGCTCGGCGAGATGTAGTAATCGAAAGTCGATGGAGGTGCTTGCTGCGCCCGCGCGGACATCCACGCAGGCAGCAAGATGCCCGCAGGAATGATTGCTCCGCCAATGCGCAGAACGTCTCGGCGCGACACGCTGCTACGAGTAACCGAAGCACGTGCCGATGTCTTCGAGCGATTTCCTTCGATCATGTGCACTCCCAAACGCAGTGATGACGTCGGCCGATACTTGAGACCTGCGGGCCCAATCCGATGGCGGAGGCAGATCGTAACGAGATACTTGTGAGTGATCCAAATGTCGCAGATCCGCGCCAAAGTCTTGTAAAAGCGACAACTCGTGCGCCGTGACCCATGTGTGTTCTATATCGCAAGTCGTTGCTGTGCACGCATCGATATCCAAGTGCTAGTCGTGTTCACTTTGTTGCAGAGAGCCACGCATTAGCAACAGCGTAAGCGCTCAGGCAACCGCGTCCGGGTTCGAGGTCATCGAGGAGAAAGTCAGCTACCGCCTGACGCAACGCCCCGGGCAGCTCCGTCGTGCTCAGTACGCACGGCACGTCATCAAGCGTGTCGACACCCTGGCGATCCGCTGGCACCGGCCGGAGCGATCGAGGGGAGCCACACGGATGTGAGCTTCATCGCCCGGCTCATCGTCGACAAGATGGCCCACCACCCTTCGCTGTACCCCCAGCATCATCGCTTGAGCGATGCCGGGATCTGGGTGAGTCGACCGTGGCTTACCCAGGTAGCAGGGGATCGGCCTTCTCAAACCGATCTATCAGGCGCAGCTCCAGTACATCCGGGTCAGTCGGGTGCTGGACGAGACCCCGATCAAAGGCCGGCCGTGTCCAACACCGCAAGATAAAGACCGCCGACTTCTGGCGGATCTACGGGGAGCGCGACGAGGTCTGCTTCCTGTATTCCCCCCGCGCGCCGCCGCCGAGCATGTCCGTGCGGCACTGGGCCGCGGCACGCGGTCAATGCAGTACGGGTTACCGACGGCTACGCGCCTACCACAGCTACCATCGGCAAGGAATGGTGCCCAGCAATCCCTTTGCGCAGGCGCTCGAGTGTACTGTGCCCGCGCCGATGCGGGGTCGAAGTGTTTTCTGACCCGGATGTGACGATCGACACCAACCATCTCGAGCGCGCCCTGTTGGGCCATTCCCTAGGGTCCCGGAACTCGCTCTTCACCCGGACCGAGCTGGGCGCCCGAGCACGTTGGTATCGCTCAGAGCCTGATCGGCACTTGCCGCCTGCACAGTCCGACCCACACCTGTCTGGTCGACGTCCTGCAGCGCGTCGGCCAACACCCGGCGGCACGCGTTGGCAAACTGACCCCCATGCTCTTTTAAACAACAGTCCGATGCCACCCCGCTGCTCTCAGATTTACGCAGCCTGGCCGCGTAAGCTGCACGACGCGGAGTTACCGGTTACGACGCGACAGCAGGATGACCACGTGATCGCCCGCAAGCGGCGCGCCGGGGTGCGTCTTGCGCGTCACAATCTGCGTGATCTCAAGTCCGTTGCGTTCGAGGCATTGTCGCGCCGTGTCGACTGTGTACGACTTCCTGAGCGGCTGCACGATCCGATGGCGCAGCTTCTTGTGCGCCCATTTCAAAAAGGCAAGCGGACGCAGCCGCGGAAACACGTACTCGCGTACTTTCACCGCCAGCCGCTCGAGCCGCGTCATGTCGGTCTGAATAAGCGCGACGTAACGTCCCGACGGCTTGAGCACACGGTAAATCTCGGCCGTAGCGGTCTCGGCATCCTCGAAATGCTCCATGACTCCAGACGTAACGACCAGATCGAAGCAGCCCGGCGGGAAAGGCAGTTCTTCGGCTCGCGCTACGGCGCAAGCAGCGGTCGAGCGTCGCTTGGCTCTAAGGAGCGCATGAGCCGATGGATCGATGCCGAACTTGACCGCACCGTGCAACGCTGCGAGCAGCATGCCCTCGCCGCAGCCTATCTCGAGCACGCAATCGCCGGATGAGGATTGGGCGAGCTCGGAGAAGTACGCGAGGAAGTGCTCCGAGCGCCCCTGATCTACCCAGACATCCTGGTGGTGGCGATAGATGTCGTCGTAGATCTCGCGCAGCCGTTGACCGCTGCCGCTCGGAGAGTCGCCGAGAAAGCAAGGGATCCCTTCGACGGCCGCGAAGGCGACTCGGCAAGCTCCGCATCGGTAGTCGGCAAGCGGGCCCTTGCACCTGGGGCAGACGTACATCACTTCCGGCAACGATCTGGAGTGCAAGCGCCGAAGGATAACGTAGAATCAGCGCCGGCGGGGTAGCTCGTGGGGTGAGTCCTTGAGATCAGACATATGGCCCCTGAGGCGCTGTGCGAATTCTGACTAGCGAACCCATCGCGCAGAGCCCGACCTGGCGTTCGCAGACCGAGTTCCTTGCGCTGTCCGCAGAGGAGGACGGCGATCGCTGGCGCCTGCCACGTGCCGTGAGGAACACCATCGCGCTGGCATGGGCAGCCCGCAGCAGCGACATCGTCATTCTGACCGATGTACACGGAGTCTCCGGCAATCTGTTCAGCATGCTGCTGCGGCTGTGGCCGGGCCGACCGACGATCATCCGTGCCGACGCGCTGTTTGCACTGCCTTCGCGTGGACCGCTGCGCGCGCTGAAGCGCATGTACATCCGCGCAGCCATGGCCGGTGTTGACCTGATGGTGGTCTGGTCGCCAGCCGTCGTGGACCGTTATTGCACCATCCTGGGGTTGCCGCGCCGCAAGTTCGCGAGTGTCAGATTTCATCATACCCTTACCGGCTTCGACGTTGACCGCGTCATCCAGGGCAACTACGTCTTCTCCGGTGGCGACAGCATGCGCGACTACCCGACGCTGCTGCAGGCGGTCTGCGGGCTCGAGGTGCCGGTGGTCATAGCCGCGCGTCGGCCACTGCCGACGTCGGTCACCGTGCCGCCGAACGTGACTATTCGCGCGACATCAGAGCAGGAATTTCGCGAGCTGATGGTCGGGGCGCTCCTGGTCGTCTTTCCGCTTCGGATCGGCGAGTTGCGAACCTCCGGCCAGCAGTCATACTTGAACGCGATGGCGCTCGGCAAGGCGGTAGTCGTCACAGATACGGTCGATGCGCCGTTTTATGTCGAAGATGGACGAACCGGCCAGTTGACGCCTTCAGGTGATGCCCTGGCGTTGCGCCGAACGATCATGCACCTGCTGGCGCACCCGGAGAAAATCTCCGCTTTGGGAGAGGCTGCGAGACGAGCGGCGAGTACGCTGGATCAGGAACACACTTGGACCCGTGTGCTGACTCTCGCTGAGGCGACGCACCGGGCACGCGGCAAGCCAACACGTTAGTCGGGCCCGGTACACGCAAGCCGGCAACGCCAGCAACTGGCGACCGATTTCAAAATTCTCCGGCACTCGCCGCCACGCCCCTGCGAATCCTACACGTCTGGTACGGTGCCCCGGCACATGCGATAGGTAACCGCGCGCTCGGCGATACAAGCTCGGGGCAAGAGGAGTGAATCAGCAAGTCAACGCCTCCGTCGGCCGGGTAGTGGCCAGTCTCAACCGAGCGATGAACGCCGAAACGCGTAGCTCGGTTCGCAACCGCTGGGATGCAATGCAACGGGAGTGTCGATACCTCGAGCAGAAGCATGATGCTCGACTGCTCTGCATCCTGCCGCTCGCCGCGGCGGCGAACCGTGCCCGAAGGCACGCCGTCCGCTGACCGATTCGAGGTCGTCAGCCAGAAAGTCGCACACGCCCGGATGTAGAACCCGCGAGCAGATCTTCGCCGGCTGACCGCCACCCGCCGTGCCCGTGAGCTGCAGCGCAGCCACAGGCGGACGGGAGGTGTCTAGGTAACCGTGAGAATCGGCGCATTTGGTACCGCGGTCGGGGTCGGCGCCCCCGCCGAGAGATTGCAACCGATCTGAGAGATGGGTTGTCCGGTGTTGACGTCAGTTCCGCCCCAAGCTCCCATGTCTATAGCCGCACCTGACGCCACTCCTCCCGCACGCCCGGCGCCTTTGCCTGTGGAACCCGTCGCGAGCTGATAGGCTTGCGCCGGGAGCGTTGGCGTGCCGCCGACGAAGGTCGGAGTCCCCGTAAGGTCCTGCGAGCCGCCGCCGCTAATGCTGCTGGCAGCTAGGTTGTAATCCAGTATTGCGACTGTGCCACCATTTATTGTCACGGGGGTCGGCTTGCCGGTGATGATGTTGTTATAAATCGTTACGGCACTGCTGTTGGACATGCCTATCCGCACGGTGGGGCCAGTGCCGGAATTAATGAGGGTATTGTTATAAGCCTGAACTGGCGTCGTGAAACCAGTGGGCCAGTTGCTCGTTACTGAATAACCTCCGATTGCATCGATAGTAGCGAGCACGACATTATTGCGAAAGATCGTTGTCTGGGTCAGACCTGGGGCTGGGTAGCCCGTGAAGTCTGACAGGCCACTCGTTGAGACGGTGTACATCGAAGTGTCGAGGTAGTTGTATTGCAGAACATTGCCTTCATCCCCTATCCCCGTAGTGCCGGAACCGAAACTCTTGCCATAGACGTTACCCGCGTTGATTATTGTGTTGTATTGTATGGTTCCATTTTGGCAGTACCCGACGAGAATGGCATTAAAATGATCGCAGCTGCCTGGAACCCACGGAGCACTGTTGAGGAACAAGTTGTTGGTCACCATCCAATTGCTGCAGCCATCCATCCAGAGCGAAGCCGAATTGTCCAAACTGTCGCCAGAGTTGTGCCCGCCGCCGGTGAACGTGCAGTTCTGGATCGTCACTGGGTTGGTGATGGGTTCCGGACCACCGTATGACTGTCCCCCAATGCGGATCGCGCGGTAGGAAAAGCCCGTGAGTACCAAACCGTCGATTACGATATATCCCTGCGGCCCCGTCTCCGGGAGATGTCCGATAATTGCGGGCTCATTACCCGGCCCTCCAGTGTGTCCGCCATAAAGGCCGTTTGACCCCTTGGCGTTCAATGTAGCTGTCAGCAGGCTGTAGTTACCGCTCGCGTCACAGCTTGCCCAGTAAGTGTTCGCAGTCGCAGTACCGGCCGGTATGTAAAGCGCGCCCCCTATTGTTGAGGGCATCATTGCGCTGACATCATATGTTCCAGGAAGAAATCCAACGCTCTTCCCAGCCATCAATGCATTGTTGGCAACATTTCGCGACGTGAAATTCAGGTTGCTTGCACTGGTGATGGCCCACGGTGCAGCAAGCGTCCCCGGATTGCTGTCTGAGCCAGTTGGTGAGACGTAGTAATCAAAGGTAGACGGTGCTGCTTGCTGCGCCCTTGCGGTCAGCCATGCAGGCAGAAAGATGCCCGCGGGAATTATAGCCGTCCCCATGCGCAGCAGGTCCCGGCGCGAAACGCCACGATCAATTGCTCCACGTGCGCATATCTTCGAGCAGTTACGTTCGGTCATGTAGCCCCCCAAGAGCTGGTGATGGCGGCGCCAAGGCTGAGACCCGCGGGCCCCACGATGCCAGTGCGAACCGAATCCTAGCGAGAACTTCATGGATGATCCAAATGTCGCGGATTCGCGCCAGAGTCTTTTAAGTGCGACAGCTGCCGTCGCGGTTGCACCCCGCATCGGTGTGTGACTCAGGTCGCAACCCGGCTGTTACGCGGGCTGATCGGAACGCCTTTATCCTCACCGGTCGGTCTGCGGCGCAGTGCTCATCAGTAATGATTTAAGCCGCGAGTAACCAAGCAGAGTCCAACCGAGCATCAGCGTTACACAACAAAGCAGCCTCCTCTGAGGAGAAAGATCGCGCTTAAGGATTGCGGCGCCACTACACTTGTTGCTGTGTAGAGCGCAACGAAAAAAGCATCAACTAGTGCGACCTGCGCAGGCGACAATCTCGCGAACCGGTTTTTCCTCCGTGCCGAGACTACCCGTGCGAGGTGCGCTTCGACATGGTCATGGCGGCCTTGACTGGCGCCGGCATGCATCACCTAATAGCACGCAACACCCGCAATTTGCCGTCGTGCGAGAGCATCGACTGCGTCAAGGGCTCGTCCACGGTGCAACTGCACCGCCTGCGGCGGCCTGTACACACTTCCGACGACGAGCTCATGATGGAAGAAAGTAGTTCCTTAAGCGCTTGCGCAACAACTTCACTCGTGAGTAGCCGAGAAGAAACCCGCCTACGACCAGCGCGTACACCAGAGTGTACGCTGCTCCCAGCAGGATGATCGAGCCGAACGACCCTGGCGCTACCGCTACGGTCGTCACGTACAGAAATCCGATGGGCAATGCTGCCGCGGTGCTCACGGGCGCAAATACTCGTCTGATGTAAGAGCCCACAGACACGTCAAGCAGCATGCAACCGTAGAGCCACTGGAACACACCGCGGGCGAGAAATCCGGACAGAGCCACGCCGGTGCAGACACCTGCAAGGCCGGCACGTTGCATCAGGACCATAATCAATGGAAACGCCAGCGCACCTTCTGTAATCGCGAGCAAGCCCAGCATCCTCTGGCGGTTAGCCCCGAGGAGGACGCTGTACGTAAGCCACTGGGACATCGGTAGACTCTCACCGAGTATGAGAATTAGCAGCAGTGCGTATGCGCCGTCCTGTGACCCATGCTGCCAGGAATGAATGAATGGCAAACCTAAACAGCTTAGACCGCCGCAGAAAAAGAGCGTCTGGGCCGACGCAAACTTCCCTCCATCGATGAACAACTGCGTCTGCAGCTCAACGGATTGCCTCGCGTGAGCTGCGATCGCACGCGGCGCCAGGACCTGCGTGGTGGAATTCGAGAAGACATATGCATAGGTGACAAGCTGACGCGCTACGGTGAAGGTTGTGACGGCAGCATTCCCCAGGCGAGCGCCGATGAGGGTCGGGCCAATCTGCGGAATGAGAGTCCTCGACCAAGAGATCACGCTCATCCATCCGCCGATCGAAAAGATCTCGCGGACCTTGTCTCTGCGAATGTGGCTCCACGAAATACTTAATTGCGGCTCCACCTTGAAACACAGCGCCATCTTAACAACGCTGCCCAAAACACCTATGCCAAAAGTTATCACTCCGAGGCTAGTCAGCGGCATCGCGGCGCTGACCAACGTCAAGGACAACACTGCGCGAAGTATGAGCACGGGGACGTCGACTGCATTCAATAGATCAAAGCGCTCGTAAGCCCACAGAAATCCCAAAAAAATGGATGACGGAAATGCCAGCGCCAGACCTATACCTACCAGAACCAGTGAGTACCGCACATCCATGGTCTGATCGGCTGGAACCGAAAATAAGACAGGGAAGAGAAACAGAGCGACGCAAGTCGCGAGACATACGACCAAGGATACAATGAGCAACAACGCGCATGCCGTCGACATCACTACGTTGACGTCGCGCATTTCGCCGCGCGCCCGATGCGCCGCGATCAGTCTGCCCAGTGCCGCGGATACCCCAAGATCTAATACACCGAAGTACCCCGTCAGTGTGCCAATCAAAATCCAGAGTCCGTAAGTACTGGCGCCCAACGTTCTTATCAGGTAAGGCATCACCAGCAGACCAGACAGCATACTCACTGCCACGCCAACGGCGTTAGCAGTTGCATTCCAGAGAGTCCTGTTTTGGCCGGTCATCTGGAAATCTACGACACGCGCATTGCGTGAGGAATCATGCCAAAGTCCCTTGCGCTCGCAACGTGCGCACGGTCACGTCACGATCCATGCGAGCTGGCTGTGATAAGCTATCTCGGCGCGCTTGCGGTCAGCAGTCGAGGCGCAAGATCCGTCAGCTTGCGGTGCAACTGAGCACCAAGCCATCTGACTCATACGATGCAATGTGAGTCTCGACACTGCGGAAGGCCAGAACCTGTCGCTGGAGTGGGTTACGCAATGTCCCATCTGTATCTATTAGGCGGCAAGCAGCGGACTCTGCTTCTCAAACGCGAGGAAGAGTGGAATCTGTATGAGTACGCCGTGATTCTGAAGCTAGATACAGAATCCGGAGTGGTCCAGACCTGTGTTGAGTATAGTACTCCGAGCGAGGCACGTGCTCACGAACAGTCCTCTTCCTTATTCAAGAGCGGGACACTTATAGGAAATACCCTCTATGCATGCACGAACACTGAGGTGTTGGTTTTCAGTCTGCCGGACTTCAAGGTAGTCAGCTACGTATCGCTGCCTTGCTTCAATGATGTCCACCACGTTGCGCCTGCACATGACGGCACCCTTCTGGCGGTCGTCACCGGTCTCGACATGGTGGTGCGATTCACACCCCAGGGTAGAATCATCGAGGAGTGGAGCGTTCTCCAGGAACCGCCGTGGCAGAGGTTCTCCCGCTCCATTGACTACCGAAAAGTCGAGAGCACCAAGCCTCACCAGTCACATCCGAACTTTGTCTTCGAGCTGGGTCACGACGTCTGGGTCACACGCTTTCGGCAGCGTGACGCAATCTGTTTAACGCGCCCGGAAAAGCGGATCGATATCGGTCTGGAGTCGCCTCACGACGGGCTCGTCTGGAACAAGCGCGTTTACTTTACCCTCGTAGACGGACGCTTGGTGGTGGCGAATCCTGACACACTGACGATCGACAGTGTCGTGGACTTCAAGACGATGGATGATCCCAATTCGCTGCTTGGGTGGTGCCGCGGCGTGTTGCCACTGGGCGGTGACAAGATCTGGATTGGGTTCACGCGCGTTCGCAAGACTCGCATTCACGAGAACATCCTGTGGGTCAAGCGCGTCTTCAAAGAAGGGATGATCGAAAGATCTACGCATATCTCTCTGTACGACACCGCGCGCCATCGTTGCGTGCAAGAGTTTGATCTAGAAGCCCACGGCATGAATATAATCTTCAGCATCTTCCTTGCAGATGTTTGAGATTCCAATAGACACTCCGAATCATAGCCGACCGCATTGCGTACGGTGAGACGCAGTATAAGCACCGGCCTCTAGTCGCTTCAGCGCGTGCGCGAACATCCTGAGGCAGCGCGCGGCCATCGCTTTTGAGTTCCAACCTGCCCACGGCCGGTAACGCGGGTCGAGTCTATATCGGTTACCTCAAGCATGACGCGATGGTGAACTTCTGCGCCCGTGAGCTGATGCATTTGGCTCACCGAGCCCGACGCCACCTGCGTTGCCACGCAGCGCTGCTCGACGCGTGTATACCTTCTGGTGTCAGGCAGAGTTGTTTTGCACCTGTCATGTACTTACCCAAGGCTCAATAATTATGTCTGGGGCTTGTAGTTACCTTAATCAGTCATCGCACTAGGGGCACTGGCCGGTATCATGCAATTGAAACCTTATACTGGCGCATCCAAGAGGTGAGCATGATGACAGCGTACAAACTGTGTTCGGTTGCTAAGGTTCGCCGGCGCTGCATCAGAAGCGAAGCCGCACTTTCACACAGGACGGACTGAATCTGCTCACGACATTCGTCTCTCCAAGCCTCAACCATCGCGGGACTCAGCCAGTTCAGTATTGGAATTGTGAAGCCCTGCTTGCGGTCGATATCGAGGCGCGGCGGTAACAGCCGTCTGGCGAGGGTCTTGAGAAGAATCTTGCGTTCCATATGTGTAGCTCGAAGCCGGTTCGGGACACGCCCGTATGCAAAATCCACGACACGTCTGTCGAGAAATGGAGCTCGAACTTCCAGCGAACAAAGCATGCTAGCTCGATCAACCTTCACCAGAATGTCTTCCGGCAAATAAGATCTGAAGTCTGCGGCCATGGCCGCGCCTGGCAATCCCCGCGATGCGTCAACCAGATCGCGGCGCCAGAGTTTCGGCGGACGTTCGGGCAATCGCCGAGCAAGCCAGGGACTGACACAACGAAAGTCGCTGTAGTCGGTCCAAACGGCTGACTGTGCGATGCTGTCGGCACTAGTTCCGTCGAGCGCCATTAGCGTGTTGCGCCCCTTTGCCCCGAGCGGCAGAACACACTTCGCCATCGCCGCGATTAAGGAGCGCGCAGTGCGAGGCACATGGCGCTGCACCCGCTCACGGCGCAAAACGCTCTGATAGCTCAAGTATCCGCCGAAAAGCTCGTCTCCGCCGTCCCCTCCAAGAACCACCTTACTGTGCCGGCTCACAGTCTTCGCGAGCAAGTACGTCGGTATCATTGAAGAGTCCGCGATCGGCTCGTCATACTGCGCTGCAAGCTTCTGTATCAGGCCGACGCTCGATTGATCCAGCGGCAGTTCGACATGGTCGGTGCCTAGATACTCTGCAACGGACCGCGCAAAACGCCCTTCATCGAGTTGGGGGTAATCTGGCAACGTCACGGTGAAGGTACGGACCCTGCCCTTGGACGTCCGCGCCGCGATCGCGGTGACAAGACTGGAGTCGATTCCGCCGCTTAGAAGGACCGCCAGCGGAACGTCTGCCACCAGCTGCTCATCGACTGCACAAGTCAGCAGCTCCTGCAGTTCATCCGTCAATTTTTCAAGGGTTGAAATTTCATCAGCAGCTGGGGGCGGAATGTCCCAATAACGTCTTATCGTCGGTACACCGCCAGACAGCGGCCACGTCAGGCAGTGAGCGGGCATGAGCTTATGAACGCCTTCCAGGATGCATTGATCACCTGGTACGTAGCCAAAGCTCAGGTAGTACGCCAGGCCGTCGCGTGATAGACGCCGCGGGAATTCAGGGTCCGCCATCAGCGCTTTCAACTCGGACGCAAAAACCAAGCCACTGCGGTGCTCCGCCCAATAGAGAGGTTTTTCACCGGCACGATCGCGTGCCATGAACACCGTGTTGCGCGTTTGATCATAGATAGCGAATGCGAACATGCCGCGCAGCCGTTCGACGCAGCGCTCGCCCCACGCATCGTAGGCCGCCAACAGGACCTCCGTGTCGCTGCGACCCTCGAAGCGTGCGCCATGGGCGGCAAGTTCCCGGCGTAGGTCCGGGTGGTTGTAGATTTCTCCGTTGAATACGACGACGCTCGTCCGGTTTGAATTCTCCATCGGTTGCGAGCCGGTGGCAGTCAAATCGAGAATAGCGAGACGGCGATGACCTAGCACGACAGAGCCATCAGGCGCCGACCAGATTCCCGAGGCATCGGGGCCCCGATGCGTCATCTTGTCGCGCATTACGGTCAAAAGGTCAGCCGTGAGCGCGCCAGCGCGGCCGGCATATCCCACAATTCCGCACATCGAACTGGGTCTTCTACAGGAAGCGCCGGAAGTACTCGATCGTAGGCACCAAGCCCTCCTCAAGACTGATCGTCGGCCGCCAGCCTAGTCGATCGACCGCCTTCGTGATGTCCGGGCGGCGTTGCCGCGGATCGTCCGCCGGTAGCGGACTCGAGGCGATCGCGGAGTTGGATCCTGTAAGGCGAATGATCGTTTCGGCGAGTTGACGCACGGTAAACTCTGCGGGATTACCAAGATTAATTGGACCCACGACCTCAGGATCCGAGTTCATCAGACGGATCAAGCCGTCGACGAGATCCGAGACGTAACAGAACGAGCGAGTTTGTCTACCGTCGCCGTAGATGCTGATCGGAAGATTGCGCAATGCTTGCAGCACGAAATTCGACACTACCCTACCGTCGTTTGGATGCATCAGCGGTCCATACGTGTTGAAAATGCGTGCAACCTTGATCTGCAAATTGACTTGTCGATAGTAGTCGAAGAACAACGTCTCGGCACAGCGCTTGCCCTCGTCGTAGCAGGCACGCGTGCCGATCGGATTAACGTTACCCCAGTATTCCTCTGTCTGTGGGTGTTGCATCGGGTCGCCGTACACCTCGCTCGTCGACGCCTGGAGAATCTTCGCCCGGACACGCTTTGCCAAACCCAGCATGTTAATCGCACCGTGCACGGACGTTTTGGTCGTCTGCACAGGATCTGTTTGGTAGTGAACCGGTGAAGCAGGGCACGCTAAGTTGTAAATCTCATCGACCTCGACGAAGAGAGGAAAGGTTACGTCGTGCCTCATCAGCTCAAAACGAGGACTGCCGTGTAGATCTTGGATGTTGTCCTTGGTGCCGGTATAGAAGTTATCGACGCAGAGCACATCGTTGCCTTCCTCCACTAACCTGCGACAGAGATGCGCACCGATAAAGCCCGCGCCACCGGTAACAAGAATTCTTTTTCTCAGCGAGTAGCGCTCGCCCATGGTCTTTCCTTCTCTCAGGGCTTGTGGAGCAAATCTTAGCACTTCGTTGCCAGCGGGATACAGCCGGCCAACCGGTCCATTCGGCAAATAGCCAGGATCGCGACGGCAAGACCAGTCTTCACCATAATTGGAGGCGAAGCCGCACTGGCAGCTTAGTCCCAATTGGGGTCGCTGCACGCATCCCCATCACGCATCCCCATCAGGTATTTGGGGGTCTTGAGTTAGACTCTAGTATAGACTGCGATTGCAATCGACGAATCGCTGCCAGCCGAATGAATAGCCCGCCCAGCGCACGCATTCTCGCGATAATGGAGGCGAGGACTGTCACAGGGCCCGCGAAGAACCTCATCGGCTTCGGCAGTTGGTTAGGTACTGCCGGCGGCGCGCAAGCCGGTTTCAGAATGACAATAGCGACATACGACAGAGGTGCAAAAGGGCGCGGCAGCGACGAGTTCCTAGGAGCCGCACGCGCCGCCGGCATCGAGACGCACGTTATACGCGAGCGCCGTCGCTTCGACTTAGGCGTGATGTCTCAGCTTCGTGAGATTGTCGCCGAGTTGAGACCCGACATTCTGCAAACGCACAATAGCAAGTCGCATCTGTTGGTAAAATCACTTGCGGAACTGCGAGCCGGGCGTTTGTGGTTTGCATTTCAGCACGGGTACGCCTACCCGGACTTCAAGCAAAGACTGTACAACCAGGTCGACCGTTTGACCTTTCGCTCTGCCGACCGCGTAGTGAGCGTTTGCCGCGCATTTGCGCCCAAGCTCGTGGCTTTCGGCGTGAAACCGGAAAGAATTCGCGTTTTGCACAATGCCGCAGTTCCCCTAGCGCCGGTCACGGACCTAGAACGTACAAAATTGCGTGATCAGCTCGGTATTCGGGATGGGGATTATGTTTTGCTGACAATCGGCAGGCTTTCGCGGGAGAAGGGACATACTGATCTGCTACGGGCGCTCGAGCGACTTCGCGCAATTCCGCAGCAATGGAAGCTACTGCTCGTAGGTAGCGGCCCCGAGGAGCAAGCGCTCGTAGGCCTGGCTCGTGCGCTTGGTGTCCGCGAGCGCATCGTATTCGCCGGATCCCAGCCGAACGTGGCCCTTTTTTACGCCATCGCCGATCTGTTTGTTTTGCCGTCACATACCGAGGGCTCATCGAACGTGTTGCTCGAGGCAATGATGGCGGGAATCCCAATTGTTGCGACCCGCGCGGGCGGAAATCCAGAAATCGTCTTGCACGAGCAAACGGGATTGTTGGTCCCAGTCGGTGACGCGGAAGGTCTCGCCTCGGCGATAGCGCGGTTGAACCGTGACCCGGAGCTCGCTAAGCGCCTCGCAGGCTCGGCGTCAGTGCGCGCAGCGCGCGAGTTTTCTGTTGAGCACTATCAAGAGCAGCTCTTGCAGCTCTACACCGAGGCGCTTGGCAATGCGCGCCGACGGACGATGTGATGCGTTTGTTAGGTCTCATTACAGATCCGCCGTTTCATCCCCGGAGTTGGTCTGGAATCTCAGCCAATTTCTTTGGCGCTCTGCGGGACGAGCAAGCCCTCGAGGACGCTGTGCAGATTCGCCTCTTACCGTCCGCAGAGCGGCTCGAGAAACTTCGTGCATTCGCATGGCCATTGTCGCGCTGGAAGGAAAGGTATCGCGCCAGTGTGCCCCGCTTTCGCGCCCTCACGGAGATCGCACGAGCCCAAGTTCGCCGATACCCCGAGATAAGCGGCGTTTTACAGGTGGGCGCATGGTTCTCCTCCGGGTCGGTCACAGATCGGCCGTGCTTCAGCTATCACGACGCGAATGCCGCCGCAGGGTACCGGCATTACGGTCGCGGTTTGCTGTCCGACGCTCGCAGATCCGATCACCTGCAGTGGGAAAGCGAGGTGTATGCGCGTCTGCGAGGAATGTTCGTCATGAGTTCGTGGCTGGCATCGTCGTTTAGCAGCGATTTCGGCGTCGCGGGCCACAAGCTTCACGTCGTGGGGGCAGGCATCAACACCGGCAAGCTGCCGGACTTTCCAGTCCATGATTTCGCGCACGCGAGATTTCTGTTTGTTGGTAAGGACTTTCCGCGCAAGGGTGGGCCATTCCTGCTTCGGGCGTTCGCTCAAGTCAGAAGGCAGGTCCCCGACGCCGAGCTCACAATCGTCGGGCCCAGCCTCGAGATCGATCAACCCGGTGTGAAATGCCTCGGATTTCTCTCCCACGCGGTACCTGAGCAGGTGGCGCAACTGAATCAGCTGTTTGTGTCAGCAACGACGGTGGTATTACCCTCAGTCTATGAGCCGTTTGGAATCTCTCTGCTCGAGGGCATGGCGTTTGGTTTGCCTTGTATTGCGACTGATCGGTGTGCCATGCCGGAGATCGTCCAACACCGCAAGAGCGGTCTTATTGTCCGCGGCGAAGACGTCGAGTCGCTCGCCGATGCCATGATCGAATTGGCAAGAAGCCCTAAGGATGCCGCTGCAATGGGCAACGCAGGTCGACGGCGCGTCGAGGAAGATTTCACCTGGACTGCGGTCTCCCGAAAGATCACGGCGATTTTGCGGGATCGTTACGGGCTCTGATTGCTGCGACGTAGCCGGCAATCTCGATCGCGCGGCGTGGCGCCCGATTCGGCAATATCTCATCTACTGCGGGTTACACAGCATCGCGCGGGCGCACCGCCCGGGACTAGGATTGCCGGTGCAATCAGCTTGGGTACCCGTAGTAGTAAGAGGCTCCCGGCTTCATCGGCGCTTCGTTGAGCACGATGCCCTGCAGTCTGCTGCGCTCGACCAGGGCCACCGATTCGATAATCGCGTGACGCGGCGTAACTCCCGCGCGGACGACGATGATCACCTCGGCGTTCAATCTCACGAGTGCGTGCGCCTCGCTCGAGCCGAGCAGCGGCGGCGAGTCGAACAGCACGAGCCGGCGCGGGCGGGCCATCAGGCGCGCGGCGACCTGTCCCATGCG
>Ga0187783_10000886_pt1 | contig 22010 bp, 4 predicted proteins | sample 1015_SJ02_MP02_2_FD_132471 | JGI IMG/M metagenome (GOLD analysis project Ga0187783, IMG submission 132471) | Tropical peat soil microbial communities from peatlands in Department of Meta, Colombia - 1015_SJ02_MP02_20_MG | ecosystem: Environmental > Terrestrial > Soil > Wetlands > Peat | place...
TGTCCAATATTCTTCACTGCTGGGGTATAACCCGTGGCCATTTTTTCAGTGCCACTGTGGAGATTTTATCTCTAAAGATCATTGGCACGGTGGGCTTCTTTCTCACCGTCTACCTAATCCTTTGATAGGTACATCTAAAAACAATTTAATTTCTTTGAATATATCCTGAATATACTATATTATTATTCGAGATATATCCTTACTCTTTCTTTGAGTTTCTTTAGGTAGTATTCCTATCTTTACTCACCTGTACGCCGTTTAGTCCTTTATATTCTGGACTTTACTTAACTAGCATGTGTAAAGCTAATAGTTAGCCTCCATATTGAGCTAAGATCAAACTCATTATAAATTAAAGAATAAGTAACATATAGTATTATTATATACTATAGTACTATTAATATCACATTATTACTATTAATAAATTATTAATTTATTTATTATTATTATTAATAAATTATATTCTATAATATTTATATAAAATATTGTATTCTTTATTTAATTTTAAATAAATTATAAAAGTATACCTATGTTATATTACGTTTTCTATTATTAATTTAATATATATATAATAGAAGTAGAGTTCTATTTAGAATATCTTATTTATGGAGTAAATCATACAGATATCATATTAAAATTCTGAGGATAACCTCTATATTTAATAGACTCTATAGAATACTTAAAGTTTAAATATTTAATGATAGACGATATTGTACTCTTATTAATATTTCTTTGGAGTAAGATATATATTACAGAGTAATAATATTATTTATAGTAATATATACTATAAATAATAATATAATATATACTAATACATAACATCATACTTATATTGAATACTACTTAAGAGAAAATAATAAAATAGAATAATTAATAAAGTTAATATTATCTATTATTTTAATAAATACTTCATTAGAGAGTGACAACATCGTATTATACTGCAGAGAGTACTCTATTATATATATAAAAATGTAATATAAATTAATTATATCCTATACTCTTTATAATAAATAATAATTAAGAAATAAAAATAGAGTACTTCTTACTTATATATAGGAGTACAATATCGTCCTATTAAACTTTAACTTATTTATTATTATTAGTATTAAGCAGAAATTAATAAAGATAGACTAATTAAGAGTAGGATATAGTTATGTGTATTTTCTATACACTCTTGTTCATCAGAGTATTTTAAGGACTTTAATAAATAAACTCTATTCCTATAGAATTACAGTATTATATTGTGTATTAGAGACTTAATTAATATAATCTATAGATATAATATTTTATATGTTACTATAATACTATAAATTTATAGAAGAATACAAAGAAATATAATATTATAATAATAATACTTAATATTATAAATATAAAATAATACACAATATAACACTCATATGAAAATATTATAAAGATTAGTTAAGAAACATTAATTTATAATATTAAGAGTACTCCTTAGTTATTATAAGGAGAGTGTATAAAATTCATAGAGTTAAGAGTACAATATTCTCTTTCTTAAAATACTCTATAAATAATAATAAAATATAACTACTAATTAGTAGTACTCTATAGAATATAATATTATGTATAATATTGTATATTTTATACACTCTCGTCTCTCTCTTGAGAGACTCTAATTATAAATTAATAATTATACTACGTAACTAAAGGAGTACAATACTCTATATCATTTCTAGTATATTTTATACTATGATAATTAATATAGTATTTTATGGTACTAATATAATATTATTAATTTTATAGGTTAAAGTGAGATTTGAACTCACATTCAAAGTTTTGCAGACTTTTACATTACCATTATGTTATTTAACCTATTTTATTTACTTCTATATAACAGGAATAGTATATTGTCCATCAGATTCTTCTATGTTCTGTATATGTATAGGAGATACACTCTTAATAAGATAAAAGAACAGACTACTCCTAGGAGTAAAAGTAAGAGTATATAAAATACACTCTCGTACACCTATGGTGTACTCTTATTTATATTTATATATTTCACTTCTACTTATTTATTAATTTATTGTTTATTTCTATTATGTATTTTTCTTTATGTTTTTCTTAAATATTTATTCTGGTATTCTCTTATTTTATTAAACTATTAATACTTTGATCTTATCTATATTTTTATTAGAAAATTCCTCAGTTACATATAGAAGTACCGTATCGTCTCTAGAAGAAGAGACTATATTAATATAATGTAATATTTTTATAGAGTATCATAGTGTGTATAATATCGTTTATTGAAGATAGATTTTATATTATTTATAGTTATAAATACTATACTATTCAATAAGAATTAATTACAGTGTATCTTATATACACTACATCTTACTATCTGCAGAGTTCATAGAGTTAATTATAGATATTCTACTCCTTTAGAATATTATATGTATGCTCTCCTTATTTATTAAGTTATATATAATATAATAAATATTGTATATTAATATTGAAGATACATTATATATATAACTATATTAATTATAGTATTATATACTGTAATATATATGTTATATTACATAATTTTATAAGAATACTCCTAATAAGAATTATTGGAATACTATAATTAAATATTATTTTTTTTATAAATGTATAAATAACTTTCCATGTTATAAAAACTACTGAGTTTAAATATTAATTAAATTAAATAATTCATTAAAAATGAAAAGTTTCATATTAAAGAATAAAACTTTATTATTAGAATTCTTATTGAGGATAAGAATATTTATTAGTATTATATTAGGTATAAATATAAAATATAAATTCAATCTTATTGATATTAATTTAATTAATTTTATAGTAAATAGAATATTATGATTAATAAATAATTATAATGTTTTAGATAATCAATTAAAACTAATAATTAATTGTATTTTAATAATATTAATCTGTTTTGTTTATATTTTTTATATTTTTTCTTTTGTTATTGCACCTTCTATATTTGATGCTATTAAAGATATTTTACCTATAAGGATTAAAGATTATTTAATTAAATTAATTAATATTAATAGGAAGGTTAGTGTACCCTTTGTAATATTAAGTTTTATAATGTTAATAATTGGTTTATTATTTGTTCTTTTTTTTCTTAGCATAGCTGTAATATTTAAATCCTCTTTTACTTAATTTACTAAAAAAAAGTAGGATATAATGTATCATATTAACCTTAAAATATAATAATTTTATATACTACTATACTTACATAAGTATATTATATATATAATGTTACAATATACCTTTTTAAATACTTATAAAGGAACACTTTTATTTGTTTATAAAATTTATTAAAAAGGAGTACTCTTATTAATCAATATTGTATATTATAAATACATTCTCCTTAAAGTCTACTAAAATAGTACAATATACTTAATATTTATAGTACTCTATAATAGTAGATAGACTACTCCTAATTACGAGTAGGACATAATGTATTATATATATACTTTTGTCCATCAAATTCAAATAAGGATTCTATTCTATAATTCTATAAAAAGTAGATATCATCCCTATAACAAAGAGAGTAAAAGAAGTAGGATGTTCTATATAATAAATATGTTCTCCTATATTATAATACTAAATAAATAACACTTAATAATATTAGTAATAATATATATAATGTTACAATATACCTATATAATACTTATAAAAGAGTCCCTCTCTGAGGTATCTTTAACACTCCTTCTAAGGAATTCTCTTATTTATATTTATAAAATTTAGTACTATTATAGAGTGTATAATAAACAAGAAAGTTTAATTGACAATATCTATAATTTGTATCTGCGGAATATTATATAATATATAGTATTATCAATATACGATAAAATAAAAATATTCTTTTAATTCTTTTAAAATACATATTGTATATAGGTAATACACTCTAAATATATTTATAGAAATGAAATAAAAATAAAAGAGTGTATAGAATATTGTATTCCTAGGAGTAATCTAATAATAGAGAATATATTTAACTAAAAATATAAAGAAATATATTGTAATAATATAGAATAATTTACAACTAATTCTAACTCTTAATTATTATTATTTTATAACCAAAATAAATATATTGTAAATATAATTTATAAGAATCCCTTAAATTCTTTTATTTATGATTCCTTCTAAAACTCAATCTTAAGCTATATAGAAAGAGTGGAATATTCGTATATAATAAATCTAATACCATAAAAAGTAAGTGGTATGATATCCTACTCCTTATATATAGGAGTCTTCAGTTCTCTTAATATTAATAGAGTCCTAATTCGATGGACGATATCATACTCCTCTTAATAACTGAGTTGAGGAGTACTCAAAATAGGAGTATTCTAACTAAGTAAGTAAGTAACATATAATATAAAATGGAGTGTTCTGTTGAACACGATACTAGTGTTACTCTATTAAAGATAAGATACCACTATTTATTATAAATTAATTTTTAATACTCTGAAGAAAGAGTACACAATGTTATACAACATCTATACTTATACTTTAATGACATTTATTTTAATGAGATTTTATGAGAAGAGAGGGAATTGAACCCACATTAAGCTAATAGCTAACGAGTTTACAGCTCGCCTCATTACCAATCTGACATCTTCTCTAATATTAATATAGTAAATAGAAATTATATTCCTGCTTCTAGTAATTTTATAGAATAAGATATAGTAAATATAAAAGTATAAGTATAAAGAGAATAATTATTATAATAATACTATATAGTTTATTTTTAATAAACATAATATTTAATACTATATATAATTCTTTATATCCTTTACATTGTGTTACTCTATAAAATACTTATACATAATATTATACTCTTACAGAGTACTCTTATTAAAAGAGTCCCTCTTTTACTTTTAGGTATATTTACACTCTCGAACTCTAAAAGTAGGAGTTCTCTTATTTTTTATCCAATAGTTCTATAAAATATTATAAGAGAACTCCTTCTTTATATTTAGAAGGAGTTCGATATCGTCCCTATATTAAGGAGAGGGACTTTATTAATTAGATTTTATATTTTCTATTTATTACTTCGATAAACTATAGAAGAATGTATAGTATTTATAAAAATAAAGTTATACTATTAACTATGTAAATGTAACTATAAAATACAATACAAAAATCATATTTCTATGGAGTATTTCAAAAAAAGTGAATAAACAATTATTATATGATATGGAATACAATATCGTCAATCAAAGTAATGGAAGAAACAAGAATCGAACTTGTAAATAAAATTAATTATCAAAGCTTAGCAAGCTTATGCCTTACCATTAGGCTATTCTTCCATAGAATTTAATCTAAATTTCTAAGTAATTTAGAATTATATAATTGATAGACAATATCATACTATGTTGTGATATTCATATTTTATTTATTCTATGCAGATAGTACGTACTAATACTCAAAGAGTACAATTATCGTGTACGTGTATTTTAATATACTCTGTTTCTTTAAATCTTTGAGTATTAGAATTTTATTATATAAAATTTATGGAGTAAATAATACAATATTATATATCATATATCTTATATACACTATATTGTTATATATGCTATAATTTTATAATATAAAGATGTGATATATATATATAAATTATTTTTAATTAAATACTACTCTTAAAATTAAAAAGGAGTAGAAATATTCGTATATTGTTATATATTCTACTAATAAACTAATAATATAATTCCATATATATAATATATTATAGTCATTAAGAGGAATTGAACCTCTATTAGAATCATTAACAGTGATATGCTTTACCATTAAGCTATAATGACAATTATTATTATTATTATAGAGTACTCTTATATAGCAGTAGAATATTGTCTCTTATTAAGATAATAAGATAACTTTTACTTTCTATAGAGTCCTCTATAATATATTTTATAAAAAGATTTAAATTTAAAGAAAGTACATATAATAGTATGATATTCTGTCTTATATAGAGTTATACTAGTAACGTGTAAGATCTCTTCTTCTAATATTAATATTTGAGTTAAATCCAATAGTTTATTATCTATATCATTTTATATATTAAATCTTAATACATAATCCATTACTATATATAAGAGGTATTGCTGATTAATCCTATTCATTTAATATTTCATTTAATCTAAACCTATTTATAATACTGTACCAATATTTTCATCTATAATACATACTCCTTTAAGAATCTATTATCTATATATGATATCCTACTAGTATTCTACATATAACTACTTTATAATTAAATTTTAAGATGAATCTTTAACTTTATATTCTTTATTCTTTATAATTTTAATAATTCTAATTAGAGATTAAAGAAAATTAGGAGTTTGACATCGTCCCTAAGATTAAAAGAGAGACTCTTTTATATATATTTTATATAACACAATAATTAATAAAAATTATTCCTAATAATTGTATTATTACTATAAATATTATTATACTTATTGTTAATATAAATGATATACCACCTATTACTCTTAATATTCTTGATATTGGATTATTAATAATATTTTATCCGATAATATTTGCATATTATAACCTTTTATAATACCTATAATTATATTTAAAACATATTTTTATATATAATTTATTAAATATTAGAATTCAGTTATTCGTATTACATAAAATAATACTAATTAATTATTAATTGATATTTCATTATTAACTATACAATATTGTAAAGTGTTTTTAATTTTTACCTTAGTTCCTAAGGGAATATTACTATAAAAAGTTACAAGTAACACAATATGTTAGGATCATGTAGAAGTTAAAGAAAATATACTATTTCATTCATTATTCTGAGTTTAAGGATAAGTAAAGAAACTAATAAAAATATCTAAGAAAGAGTAATATAACTAATTATATAATAAATACCCTTAATGGGTATATTCTCGTATACAAAAGGATATACTTTGCTATATTTAATAGAGTTTTTAGTGTAAAATTAATTTACAGGTATTAATATAAAATCTAATTATTTATTCTGTATATAAAACATATAATTATTAATGAATTTCTAAAGTACTCTTTTTAAATTAGGAATACAATATTGTATATTATTTATATACAATTGATATCGTGTGCTATAGAAGTACACTTTATTCTTATTATATATAATATAATATATTATTATAATATTTATTATTAACTATTATATTATAGAGTACTCTGCAGCAATAATAATAAGTAAAGTACGATATCTGTCATACATAGTATTGCTCTATTTATTAGTAATTTATTAATAACTAACTTTATATTAAAAATATATTATATACGTACTCAAAGAGTTAATAGTACGAACTCTCTACTGATACTATTAATAGATTTTATAGAGTAAAACATAGTATAACGGATAAATAGTATAGTATATATTCTATACGAAGAAATACTTAAGTAAAATAAGTAAAATAATAGATGTATTGTATAGTTAATATGCTTTATTGTTATTTTTAATGTATTTGTATTTATTTACTATTAAGTAAATATATATATATACTTATTGATAATACTCCTAATTTATTATATTGAAATACGATATTGTCGAGTATTAAAAACTCTAATAATATTTATTACTCTAAAGTTAAATTATATGATATCGTCTATTGAAGATAGACTCTTATTTATTATATAAATATAAGTGGAATATCCTGTATTTTTATTTCTTTATATATTATAGAGTATGTAATAAACTATATAGGAGTTATCTAATGAAAGTTTATTATTGATTAAAGAGTTTAAATATAATATAATAAAGAGTAATATATAACATAACATAATATAAGAGAACTCCCTTAAAATAGTAGACATCGTCCCTCATATATTTATATAAAGATATAGTATATTTTAGTAAATAAGAGACGTATTGTACTCAGTAGGAGTACTCTTATAAAGAATATATAAATTTTATATCATAAATAGACTATTTATAAAATTGTTACTACATTATATACCGTATATATTTATAAAAGTAAAATTATTATAAAGACATACATATATATATCTATTATGTATTCTTTATAGTTTAAGTACACATTTTATTTAATTTATTTAAAAACATGATATCCTTATAGGATATACATATAAATATATATTATTTATATAGTCTCTTAATTACTTATAGAGAAAATACTACAATTAAGTATAATTTATTCTTATTAATATAACTATAATATATAGTATATTCTTTTATTATAATTTCTATAGTAATATAAGCACAATATAATGTATAGTGTAAAATACACTCTTACTCTATAAAAATAGATTATTACATTATGTAAAATTCATATATTATATAATAATATAAATATTATATGATAGTTTATTAGAGAATTGTACTCCGTAGAAGTACAAGTTCCATCATCATCCGTAAGATTAAAAGAAGGACTCTATTTTAATAGAGATAATATCTGTCATACATAGTATTATTCTACTTATACTTATTTATTTAAGAATTAGAAGATATAAGATTTATTATTATAAATTGCATCCTTTTATTATTCTTTTATTCCTCATAACTTATTGATATTAATTAATAAATATTTATGGATAATCATATACATACTAGAGAATAACTAATAGTGATAAGTAGATTAATTATAAATAATAACATCCTTTCATTATATTATAGATATAAATAATTAATTTATCTTCTAATTGTATTTCTTGTAATATTTTAATTAATTCACTAATAATTTAATTACTTCTTTATTCTATTAGTCATTATATTCTAATTCCTATAGAATACTACATTATAAATTTATGGGTTATAGTTAATGACATTAATAAAATTTCTAAGTGATACTACCTCATTCATTAATTTATTGATATTTATCTAATACAATTACATTAATTTATTCTCTATTTGATATTACTTATAGTCCATTCTCTTTATTTATTGCTATTTTAAAATTCATAGAATAAGTAATATATTACTTGTAAATATTTATTACTCATAATAAGAGAACTCCTAAGAAGTCCCTAAGATTAAAAGAGGGACTCTACTTATTCATTTATATTAACATTGTTATACAGAGATTTATTCCTATAATTTATATAAAATAAATTATCATATCCTTTTATTTGTATCATAGATACTAATTCTCTATTGATGTATTGTGTACCTACTCTTTATTATTTATTCATTCATTCATTTGTTATTATCAATTACAATTACTATCAAGTAATTGATAATAACTTATTTATTTGTTGTTATATTTATTCCACTATTTTATTTCTTTATAGAGTCTATTATACTCCTAGTTTTATAGATATCCTAATATTCTGTATTGCTCTACTTATTTATACTATTATTTATTTCTTATATTTCTATATCTATAATGTTATTATTGTTTACTCTTATTGTTCTTCTTACTCCCTTCATTATAATTTTAATTTTCTGCTAATAGAACTATCATTCTAATTAACTTATAGTAAAATAATAAGATAACTATATACTAATATATAGTATTACTCTACTTATTCATTTATGAGTCATTACATTCTTCATTATATATTTTTTATTTTATTTATAGTACTGTAGGTTATTCCCTATATTTATCTAATATAACCAATAGTACAAAAGATAAATCTTAACTTACAATAACCTCATAGTAATTAAAGAATACAAAAGAATTTATTTATACTTTATTACATTGTTATTTTAGAATTGTATTTTACATTTAGCATCTTCTTTTATTGTTAGTTATTCATTACTTAACTTCCTTGTTTTATTATTATTCATTACTCTATATTACTCCCTAGTTATTATAATTAATAATATGAGTTATTATATCCTAGTTTATGTATAGTACTACATGACTCATTTATTTATTGTTAATCTAAATAATTTATAGAATAGATCAGAGTATATATAAAATAAATTACTATATATTATAGTATATAATACATACTATATATATAATTGTATATTATATAATATATATATATTATAATATAACATTACTATTATAAGAACAATACTATGTATAAGGATATCCCTATATTGTAAATAGAAATATAGAAATATTGGGGATATCGTATATAAAATAAATTTTATATATCTTTAATATTAATATACGATATTTATTATACTATATAATAAAAAAAGGAGAACGAGAATATATATATACAATATTATATATTTTACAAGAGTAGAATATCTATTATTTTAATTTAAATAATTATTTATTTTTATTCTTATTTAATAGTATAATATTTATTCTATTAAATATTATAGAATATATCTTCAATAAACAATATCATACACACTGTAGTATTCTATAAAAATATAGAACATTATATTAATATAAGAGAACTCCCTTAAAATAGTAGACATCGTCCCTCTAATACTCCGAGGGACTCTATTATATTAAATATAACTATAATACATAATATTATGCTATATTGTAAAAAGAAATATTTATTACTCTTTAAGTTTCACTTATTCACTTAAAATTTGTTACTTCAAAAACTTATAGAGTTTCTATTATAATAAATAATTTAATTTTAATTAAATTGACGACATTATAATATAATGTATTCCTTTACTTATTTATTTATTCTTTTAGGGTTAATTAGTATATTATTAATATTATTTACATATAATAAATACTATTAAGTTATTGTATATATTCTTATATATTGCTATTAATAAGCAAGATTATTTTACTCATTTGTCATACTTCCTCCTTCGTAATCTATTATAAATAGATTCAGTCATCATCTCATTAATAAAGGATTAAAAGATATGAGATGATGACATAACTAATTGTTATACAGATATTCTTTCATTAGTTATACTTAGACTTATAATTTAGGGATATACTCACTTATTTATATTATCTTCTAATTCATATTTCTTTATCTCATTATTATTAATACAATAGTTATAATATATTGTTTATTAATTTTATTTAGAGTAACACGTAGTGTTACGATCGTATTCCAAAGGAATACTCATCTTTTTTTATTAATTGGTTATTTATTGTTTACTCTATATTCTTTATATTAACTTATTGCTTTATTCCTATACATATCTTTATATATATCTCCCATATAATCGTATAGAAATGAGTAATAATAAGTATTATGGAGATAAATACGTCATCATCTTTAATGAGATAATGACATAACTAATTAGTTAATTATTAATTTATTCTATTCGTCAATATCTCATTAAGAGATATTGACTCATATATTTATATATACATTAATTCATTTACTTTATCTTATTAATCTATACTTATTTCTTTTCGTATTACTATTTATTCTATTATTTAATTCTTTCATTTATTATTACTTATTATTAAATACTATCTTTTCATTATTTATAACGTTCACTACATATCCATTATGTTCACTTATATTAATTCACTCATTCTATTCATAAATATCTATGATAATCACTCATTACATTCGTAATCATTTATCTTATTTTATACTTATTGTTTTTATTTATTTTATGTTATTTATAGATTCTTTCATTAGTCATATCCCTCCTTATTCTTCTTTATTCTATTATCCTATACCTACTAAGATAATTATTCATTTATTATTTGATATATAATTATTCATATACTCAGTTAGTTAAATACTTAATTATATTTTATTAATTATAACTTATTTCATTTATTATTACTAACTTTATGGGAGATACATAAAGATAATAACATATAAATAATAATAGTTTATTACATTAACTTGTTTATTGTTAATAATTTAATATTTATTTACTATTCTCTTTGATTGTCCCTAACTTTACTAATTATAAATATCTCTATATTTCACTATAATATAAATTTACTCCACTTCTATATCTATTGATACATTTATTTATATTTTATAACTTATATTCTCTTATTTATTATTCTCTTACTTATTACTGTAAGTTTATCTATAATATTATTTATTTACAATTAAAGATTATATTTATCATTAATATTTATTATCTATCCTTTAACTTATTCCATTATCATTACATGAGTTATTTATTATTACAATTTATTCAGTACTTTAATACGTTATCTATTGCTATTTATATTTATTCCTACATTTCTTTTCATTGACTATACAGGAGAGTGTATATAGACAATGTCTTACTTTTACTACTAAAACCTTTATATAATTCAGTAGAAGTACGGATATTGTATATAGGAGATACATAATACTGTAATTAAAATATAGTAATATTTCTTATAGTATTAGTCAAACTAATCTTAGCGAATGATTGATTCGAACAACCAATAATAGATCATGAGCCTATTGTGTTACCTTAATTACACTAATTCGCCTTAAAGTATATATACGATATTATACTTCTATAAATTTTAGGATATAAATAGAACAATGGGACCAATCATAGCTAATAATAATAATAAACTAAAAGTTATAAAATATAATAAATAATTAGTATAAAGTATTTTAGCCATAGATAAAATAGGACCAGATAAATAATTATGTAATGAAATAGATCAAATATCTATATTATTAGAATAATAAATTAATGAATCATAATTCATATTATATTGACCATCATACATAGTTAATAATAATGATATTAATAATGCTATTAAAGGTATAGTTTTATATAATCTTTCAGTATTATCATTTTGTATTTCAATATATTTTATATTTATCATCATTACTACAAATAAGAATAATATAGCTATTGCTCCCACATATATAATTAAATATAAAAAACCTATATAACTTATACCTAACATTATAAAATAAATAGCACTAACAATAAAAACTAATATTAAACCTATAACTGAATTAATAGGATTATTTAATATAACACCTGTAAATAAACTTAAAATTAATATTAATGATATTATTATACTTAATAACATTTATATAAATATATAAATTAAAATTATTTAAGTCCAGTAACTTGCATTTCATGGAAAGTTATTATTATTAATAAATATAGAATATTTTTATTATTTTATTCTTATTCTATATATAATAAGTTATATTATTATAAATATTATTCTTACTTAATAAATAATACTTTTATAGAATATATAACATATATAATATCTTATTTAGAAAATTTATAAAAAGAACATATTAACTATATAGGATATCGTACTCTGCTTATTAACTGCAGAGTACTCTATAAATATAATAGAGTCCCTCCTAATTATAGAGGGATTTAAAGTTTAAGTTCCTTAGGAGTTCTCTAATTATATATTATATATTAATAACATTTAATTTTATATTACTGTTACATAATTATAATGAAGTTTTCTAAAGAAGTAGTTCTCTTAATATCATTAAAATTTACTGAGAAAATTATATTACTATTTAATTATTTAGAGTTATATATTCTGGAATTATTAAGACTATATAATACTAATACTTTTTTAGTTATTTTAATCTAGGAGTAAAACATAGAATAATCTAATCTAATTTAAAAGAAGTAAGATATCATATATAATAAATAGAATACCACTCTTAGTGAGTGGTATGATATAGTATTTAAGATAAATACTCTGTTCTACTATCGGAGAGAGTTACACAACGTGTAAGATAATGTTATGAAACTAAAGAGAACTTTCTTAATTTTTAATTAATTAAGATATTAATTATTTTATTCTTATTCTATATTATTGGTTATACTATAAAAATTTTATAACAATACTCCTATAGAATATATAATATAGATAATATTTTATTTAGAAAAAGAATATGATGTCATTCTTTTTCTATAAAATATCTTAAAAACAATATAATTATATATATATTAAGAGTCACTAGGAGAGGGACTCTACTTATTATTAGAGTATGAAGTACGATAATCTGTATCGTGTATTCTCTATATATTTTTATATTTCATTTTTTTTTATTTTAATAAATATAAAGATATATGTTATAATATTATATTATTATATATAATATATAATATTATTATCTTTAATTATATTAATTATTTTCTATTAGAATCTCTCTAAGTTAATTTCTATTATTTTATAGATATATTCCTACAGAGTTATATAGTTTAATTAGACTATATGCTACTGCTTTTAAACAGCAGTATAATATTGTGTATATATTAAATTATTAGTATTTTATATAGTACCACCAATGTTGTATAATATCATTTATTAAAAATAAACTCTACTTTTATTTAAGATATTTTACTACTTTTATAGAGTGTTTATTATATAATAGAGTATTATATAGTAGAGTTTATTGGATATAATAATATAGAATAGAAATAAATAAAAAAGTCTAATATAGTATTAAGTATTATATTATTATATAATATATATCTTATAATTTTAGATATTAATAATAGAAAAGATTATTTATATTGTTTTTTTAGGAAACAATATAAAATGTAATAATATATTATTAATAAGAATTTATTTTTTATATTTATAAATGAGACTGTATCTATGATACACAATAACCTAATACATAGTATTACTTTATCATACCACTTAAACTATGTGTACTATTTTATAATTAATTGTAAGTTAAATTATATGATATGCTACTTTTATTTTTAGAGTATTTCTGTATGTATATCTATATTTTTATAGAGTAATACGTAGTGTAACGATATAAATTATATAGATATTTTATAGAATACTTCACTTTATGTATATTATACACTCTTATAAATTATTTATCTACTTTTTTTTTAGGGAGTCCGATGTCGTCCTTCTAGAACTTTGAGGAACTCTTTATTATTTAGAATATTCTACTCTTACGTAGTACTTTTTAGATGAAGGGACTCGAACCCCTGATAACAAATTCAAATTTTGTTGCCTTACCTACTTGGCCACATCTAATGGGAATTAAATAATAAGTACACAAGATTGTGTATAGGTGGGGATTTAAAATCTGTTCTGTTCTATTGTAATTGAAGATATTTTAAATATATAATAATACCAAGGGATATAATGACTATAAATCAACATATAACAATACAAATAAACCCTATTATTACAAAGGGTACACTTATTTTCCTATTAAAATTAATATAACTAATTAAATATTCTTTAACTTTAATAGGTAAAATATCTTTTATAGTATTAAAAATAGAAGGTGAAACCACAAAAAAAAAGAGATAAAAAATGAAAAAACCAGCACTTAAAAGTAATAAGAAACAATAAATAAGAAGTTGAGTGTCAATATCAAATAGATTGATATCAAAATTATTAATAAATGAATATATTTTATGAATAAATTCATTAGTATTAGTATCAGTAAAATTAAAAGGTCCATTACCAGGAGAAGGAGGTCTATTGTTAGTTAAATCTAATTTCTTTAGATTTTCTATAGATGTATCTCTCCATATTCTTAAAGCTTTTGGGGCAATATATGTAACTGCAGCAATTGTACTAGTAGCTAAAACTTTAGTTTTATTTGATGCTTTAGAAGTAGCTGCGAGTGAAATTACTGTACTAGCTGAAGCTTCAAAAGCTCCTCTTATATCTTCAAATTCATTATTAATTCTTTGTATTTTTTTTTCAATTTCAGAATTAATATGTTTTTCAAGACTAACATTGTTATTAACATTACCTATGTTAATATTACTAATTTTATCTTTTATATTTGTATTTAATTCAACATTATTAGTTTCAGATACAGTAGTATTTAAAGATGAAGTAGGATTAGGCATAGTATTAGACAGGTTATTGTTATTAAATATAGAAGAAGAAGTAGAAGTAGATGGTATAGATACACTAGAAGACGGTATAGATATATTAGAAGATGGTAATAATACATTATTATTATTAGAATTATTATCTATTATTGGTTTTAATATTTCTGAGACTTTCATTTTATCTATATCTATTTTATTAGATTTTATATTCTCATCCTCATTTAAACTTAAACAAGAATCTATACCTAAAAAATTAAATATATAAAAATATTTTTTATATCTTAATAATAATTCCATAAATAATGTTTTATATTTTAAAAAATAATTGTAAAAAAACATTTTAATTTAAAAATTTTATTTAATAAAATATTAGAACCCAGTGATTCGTATTACATGGAATGAATTTATATTAATTATCAATACTTACTTAATAAATTATTAAATATTTTATTATTATTATTAATAAAAAAGGAGTTTTTATTTAAAATTAAAAGATATAAAATATACTTATTAAATAGAGTCTAAGTCTATAAAAGAATTCGATAAATAATATCGTATTCCTCTTAATAACTGAGTTGAGGAGTATTCTTATATTAAATAATAAAGAGCAAAAGACTCTTATATATAAGGAATGGGATATAATACCACTAAAATAATATGGTATTATATTAACAATATAAGACATTCTACTCTTTTTTAATTAAGAGTAGTATATAATAGTATTTTATACTAATTAATTATATTAATTATATTATATCATATAAATATATATACTTTTATTATGTGTACTATATTCTAAGTATATATAATAGAGTCCCTCTATGAATATGAGGGACGATGATGGAACTTGTACTCCGTTTTAAATTTAAAACGGAGTACAATTCTCTATTATTCTAAAGTTGTCTCTTCGTTATAGATTATAGATTTTATAGGGATGATATTAGTTATACATAGTATTATTATACTATTATATATAATTTTTATAGAGTACTACATATATAATGTAGTACGATATTAGTATATTATTGAGAGTAAGACACAGTAAATATATAAAAATCTAATTTAAGAGAATGTAGATTAAAATTATACAATAGAGTACTCCTCAATTACAAGTATGATATTATATATCATAGATACACTCTCTTATATTGGTATGTATTTATTATAACTCTGCATATAGTACAATGTAGTGTATGAAAGATATACTCTATTTAATTAGAATCTATTGAAGTTAATGAGAGTTAATATCCTACTCCTATATAAAGGAGTATTCTTTAGATCGTAATCTCTCTGTACTCTATATAAATACATGATATCTTACTTCTTTTTAATTAGTCTATTATACTCTGGCTTATACTCAATAAACATAAGGGACATAATAGAATAACATATAATATAACTATTATATAAATACTTTTTTAATGATCGAACTCTTTTTCAGGGAGTTCTCTAATGTATTATATAATAAATATAGGTAAATATTATAAAGAAGAAGAGAATAGGAATTATTATAAATAGTTAAGTTATATAAATATAATATAATAAGAGGATAAATATATATAGAATATAATATAATATTTTTATAATATAAATGTAATTCATTTTAAATACTAATTAATTTAGTAATTATAAATATTATCTAATACTTATATTTATAAGTAGAATATAAAAAGTATCTTTTTATGAAATATTATTATATATATTACATGTTATGTTACTTCTCATAGATATAATTACTATGTAGTATTATATTATTACACTATACAATATTGTGTGTCTTATTCAATAAAATAATAAGTAATCATTCTATTTATATAAAAATCTAAATGTATGCAATAAATACAAGTTATATATATCATATATGATATATTTATTATATGTATAATATACATATAAACATAAAATAAAATAGATAAATTTTGAATAAATGTATAAATTATTAATTGTTATTCTATAATAATAATATTAGGTATAATATATTAATCAATTATATAATATATATTCTTTTTTAGAATATAGAATGTATTTACTATGAGTAACACAATGTGTTACTCTTCTACTAAAAAGATATACAATTATTTATATTATTAAGTATTATTTACCAGTACTTTTATGGAGATTATACTTAACTAAAAATATTTAATAGAATATACTTATAGAAATATACTTTTCTATATTGTATATATGTTCTTATAAGATAAGATAATAGTAATCATTATACTTATATTAAAATAGACAATATCGTACTCTTACAGAGTACTTAAAATATATGTAATTAATAAAAGTAATTAATATTATATTTAAGTAAATATAATATTAATTACTAATATTTTATATACATTATAAATATATAAAATAATAGATTTTTAATAAATTTATATAGTAATAATTACTAGTTAATATATAATGATTATTCTGGATATAATATACAAATGAATAATATAATAAATATTATATATATAATAAGAGTACGGAGTAGATATCATCTCTCTTAGTTAATGAGAGACTCTACAAGATAAGATATAAATATAAATTTAATAGAATATTACTAGTAAATATTAATAATAGATAGTTTATTAAGATATAACTTTATAGGCTTATAGCTATAAAAATTAATAACATAAAGACTTTACTAAAAAAGATATATTTAATATATGACTTTTCCTAAAATAAACAACATTTTATACTAATATATAGGATATAACTATATTCTATTCTTTATGTTATGTTATAAATACATTAACATAAATTATTTATAATAATTTATTGTGAGTAACTCATTGTATAGTATTATATAATATATAATATGTATTAGAGTACTCTTAATTTTAAACTTTCTTAAAAAAATTATATTAAGTTTATAGAATTAATTAGTTTTATTTTTAATTACATACTTATACTTAAAAAGAGTACATCTATGGAATACGATATTGTATCTCTGGGAGTATAATAGACTCTTATTTAGAATTTAGGAATTTATAATTTGATAATAAATTAATAAGTCATTTTCTTGAGTTTAAGTATCAGAACAATAATAGGATACTAAATAACTTATGAGTAAGAATACATATTGTATCTCGAAGTAATATAGAGACTTTAAAAATATTCTCCTATTATTGATAATATAATATATATATAAAACTTATTATTATTCTCATATGATATATATTACTAGAGTTTCTCAAAAGAGAGTATAAAAACACGATGTAAATTTTTTAGGAGTTCTCTAATTAAAAGAGATCAAATAGAATATATATAAATAAGAGGAATAAATATATAGTAATATATACTAATAAAAACTTAATTATTCTAGTGAATAGAAATAAACCAATACCTATTATATATAGTATATTAATAATCTATTAATATTAATTTATAGTAGAGGAATACAGAGTATTACGAATATCCTATATAATTTATATAGCAATATATTACGGATATTGTCCATAAAATCTATTTTATTATTATTATTATAGGATATTCTATAAAATTAGGAGTTATATAGAGTAATATAAAGAATAACAATAATGTATAGTACACCGTTTTTAAGGTTTAAAGGGCAAATAATCTATAGATAAAACTCTAAATTCTAAATATATATTATAGAGTCCCTATAGAATGGAAAGGAACAATGTCAACTCTTTGACTTTTAAGAGAATTCTCTAATATAAATATAAATCATTCCATGTAATGCGAGTAACTGGACTCAAATATTCAATTATAATATTAATTAATATGAAATATTTAATATTAAATCCATATCATTTAGTAGAACCTTCACCATGACCTTTATCAAGTTCAATAGCTTTATTAATGCTAACATTAGGTAGTGTAGGATTATGACATGGATATATAAATAGTTATTTAAGTTTATTAGGTTTAATACTATTATTAATAACTATGGGTTTATGATGAAGAGATACTGTAAGAGAAAGTACATTTCAAGGTTATCATACAAAACGTGTACAAAAAGGAATTAATATAGGATTTGCATTATTTATAATATCTGAAGTCTTTTTCTTTTTATCCATATTTTGAGCTTTTTTTCATTCTTCATTATCACCTAGTATTGAATTAGGTTCTTTATGACCTCCTAAAGGTTTAGAAGCATTAAATCCCTGAGAAGTACCCTTAGCCAATACTTTAATATTATTATCCTCTGGAGCTTCATTAACTTGATGTCATCAAAATTTAATAGGAAGAAATCACAATACTAATGTAATAGTACCATTAATAATAACTCTATTTTTAGCTTTATTATTTACTACTTTACAAGGTTTAGAATATAAATTTTCTCCTTTTACTTTTGCTGATGGTATCTTTGGTTCTTGTTTCTTTTTTGCAACAGGTTTTCATGGTTTACATATTATAATCGGTACTACTTTTTTATTTGTTTGTTTATTACGTTTTAGTTCAGGACATTTTAGTTCATTACATCATATAGGTTTTGAATCAGCTATAATTTATTGACATTTCGTTGATGTTATTTGATTATTCTTATTTGTCTTTATATATTGATGAGGTTCTTAAATATAACCTATTATATATATAATATACATATTAAGATTTTATATAAAATCTTATAACTAAGATAGACAACATAATACTCTATTTATACAATAGATATCCATATATTATTAAAAAGATGAGTATTCCTTTGGAATACGATCGTAACACTACGTGTTACTCAATATAAACAATATAATAAAATAATATAAACTTAAAATCAAGTATAGTAAAGTCTGTTTATTTATTTACACACGATTTTCATACTATTTTTGTTAGGAGTAGTATACTATATTTGATAGGAGAATATAGCTTAATGGCTAAAGCAACAACCTTTTAAGTTGTCTGATGTAGGTTCAAGTCTTACTATTCTCATTAATTATAATTATAAATAACACCTCTAACTTAATAGGATAGAGTTTATAACTACGAATTATATTATGTGGGTTCAAATCCTACGAGGTGTTCTTTATATATATATGACATTGTATTCATACAGAATACTGTAAAAAAATTTCTAACATAATTAGTACTCTAAATTATATTAATTATAATTCCATACAGATATACTTACATTCTATTTCTATTTTTATTTTTATTTTAAATACATATACACAATATCGTACTCATATTCCTTTAGCTACTAAGTACTATTTATAATACATAGTTTTATTCTTTTCTCATCTTTTTTTTTATATTAATATAGAATACACTATTAATTATTTATAATATAATATATTTTTTATAGAATAAAACAATATATCTATTATACACTCTTTGCTTATATATAGAGCTAATATAACTCATATTGTCCATCAAATAAGGATAAATATTAAATGAGTAATCACTATGTAATAAGATGTCCTAGATAATCTTATCTAAATATAAAATGTATCACCATATACAATATCATACTCTTTACTTTATATTATAAAATATATCTTTATATATATAATAAAGAATTAGAGTATATCTTAGTTTATATACTCCTGCTTAAAAGCTCTTATAATCAAATTGTTTATTATGTTATCAAGAACTAAATTATTTAAGTATATTTCCCATATACTATATTCTACTCCATTTTAATAGGATTAAAGTATAGTCTATAATAAATATTATAGAGTAAATTTGAAATAAAATTAAAGATAAAAGCACTAAAGAATTAATAGGAAAATAAAGAAAGAATAATGAGTAAATAAATAAGGTAGGAATGAATTATCTTAATTAATTATTAATTCTAATTATCTCTTTCTACATTTAGATAATAACATAAATACTATTATATATAATAAATTTATAGAGTAACCTATACTATATATCAAGAGTACTAGTAATAAATAGTTAATAACCATGAGGGAGTATAACAAATGAATGAATAATTACCTAAAATTAAGAAATTAGCTACTTATAAAGATAAGTAAATAAGGTAAATAATTAAATAGTATCTATGATGTAATGTATCTCAATAAGTTAATTAATGGTATTTATTTCATTCTTTATGAGCCTAAAAGGCACAAGTTAATTAATATATATGTAGGATAACGTACAAAAGTACTGAATAATATAATAAATAACGAATACTAAAGGTACAGGTACGAGTGAATGTATATCTATGTAGCAATAAATTAATGAGAGTACTATAAGAGGTAATGATGAATAAATGAGTTAGTATATGAGTTATTCATTACGTAGGAATAAATAAAAGAAATTAATCTTTGTATAGCATACTCCTAAATTACTATTAGAAGTATTATCTATTATAATTAATTACTCATTCAGTAGGAATTAGTTAATTTCTTTATACTAGAAATTTATGGAGGAATGTAATGATATTAATATCTAATAAAATTACTCTATAAAACACGATAAAATAAGTAAAGAGACGTAA